>ERZ791912.176-NODE-176-length-44932-cov-91.937919_pt1 | contig 44932 bp, 33 predicted proteins | sample MGYA00510141_ERZ791912 | MGnify/ENA primary metagenome ERZ791912 (study PRJEB30046, sample SAMN00792082) | human gut metagenome | study: EMG produced TPA metagenomics assembly of the A metagenome-wide association study of gut microbiota in type 2... | reverse complement strand
CTCCATAGATTCCGCCCGACATCAGGAAGATGAAGGCGAAGAGGAGATAAATCCATGGCTGTAACTGGCGAGGAATATATCCATTGAACGAAGGAACCCGGAAGGGTCCCTGAAGCATTGGAGGTCCTGGCATTTTCTATAATTTATAGTTTATAATTTATAGTTTATAGAGCATTCTTGATAGTTTATAGAACATTCTATTTGATACGAACCTTGGTCTCTACGTTCAGTCCGGCACGGAGCAGGGCTATCTGTTTCGGGTCATTGTCCTTGGTAAGGGCGATGCGCACAGGCACACGCTGCTCTACCTTTACGAAGTTGCCGGTGGCATTATCCACAGGAATCATGGAATAGGCATTGCCGGCTGCGGCAGAAAGGGCTTCTACCTTGCCATGGAATACTACACCCGGGATGGCATCGGCGGTAAAATCTACAGTCTTGCCCACGGTGATGCCGTCCATCTGAGTCTCACGATAATTGGCTACCACCCATACATCGTTGTCATCCACGATGCGGGCGAGCATCTGACCAGGCTGTACCAACTGACCTTCGTGAATATCCTTTCTTCCCATCACACCATCGCAGGTTGCCACGATTACGGTATAGGAAAGATTCAGTCGAGCCAGATTGAGCTGTGCCTCAGCCACGCTCTCTCCGGCACGGGAACCGCCGAGCTGCTGGGTCTGTACATTGCGAACTGATGCGGCGCTAGCCTTGCGGCTGCTTGCCTGCTCATAACGTGCCTTGGCTCCCAGATAGCGGGCATAGGCATTGTCGTATTGCTGACGGGTTACCGCATCCTTCTTCATCAGGGCTGCAAAGCGGTCGAAGTCCTGCTTGGCATTCATCATATCCACACGAGCCTCCTCGATGCCGGCAGCCGCTGTCTGCACATTGGTATTGGTGGTACCCATGCTGGCGGTTACCACCGAAGAACTTGACTTGGATCCACGCAAGCCTGCCTCTGCCTGAGCTATATGCAGGCGGAACTCAGCATCCTCGATGATGACGAGGGTATCGCCCTTCTTGACGTGCTGATAGTCGTTGAAACGAATCTCCTTGATGAATCCCGGTACACGGGTATTGATAGGGGTGATATGGCGGTTTACCTGTGCATCATCAGTATAAGCCACATCGCTGCCATGATAGAAATGACTGAAGCACCAGCCGATAGCTCCCAGAAAAAGGAGGATAATCACTACATTATATATTCTCTTGATAATCTTCTTGCTCATTGCTTTATTTATTTTATTGTTTCTAAATTTCTCCTGCCACGTACTTCATGCGATAGTAGGCATAGACGATGTTGATGCGGGCATCCACCTCGCTGAGCTCGGCATTGAGCTTGAGGTTGGAGGCATCCACCATATCTGTAACCAGAGCGAGCTGGCTGAGATAGCGGGCATTCATCACGTCGTAGTTCTGTTGTGCCAGCTCCACGCTCTTTCGCTGCGTTTCCAGTTCCACGTAGGTTTGCTGATACTGCACGTAGGCAGCCTGCACATTGTTGTTGAGCTGCTCTGCCTGTACGGCATGTGCCTCTTTAGCCTGTCGGGTCTCTACGGCAGCCTGCTTGATGCGCTTGTTGCTCTTGAAGAGAGAGCTGAGGCTGTATTTCACGCCCACTCCCACATACCAGACGTTGAGGTTCTTGTCAACAGGTGGCAATTCGAAGAGGATAGGTCCATCGAAGTTGTCTGCGGCAACGAATGCCACTTTTGGCAGAAGGTCGCTCTTGGCTATCTTCTCTTTCTGTTCGGCGATGCGGATGGCGTTACTGCTCTGCTCCAGGAGTGGGGAGTTCAGGGTGCCTGCTGTCTGCCAGTAAGCCTCGCCTTCCTTGCCGTAGGTCTTGTCGGCGATAGTGGCATCGGGAATAATCTGAATCTCCTGGCTTGTCTGGTTCATCTGGCTTCCTTCATTCTTTTGGCTTCCCTGGTTCATTCCTAGGGTATTGCAAAGCTGATGGTTCAGGATGCTCCGGTTGTTTCGGAGCGCCGTAAGACCGAGTTTGAGGCTTTCCATCTGGAGCTCGTATCGGGTGATATCGTTCTTCAGTGCCATGCCTTGTGTCTGTTTCTCCTTGATGTCATCGATGAGCTGACGGGTCAACTCGATGTTCTTTTCATACACCTTGATACGGTTGTCTATCTTATAGAGGTCGAGATATTGACCGAGGGCGATGAAGCGAATCTGCTGGCGGGTGAGTTTCACGCCTACTTCTGCCTGCTGCTTTCCGAGTTCGGCGAGTTTGATGCCAGCGTTGATGGCTCCACCGGCGTAAACCACCTGCTGTGCCTGGAAGGCGAAATTGTTGCCGAAATGTGGGGATTTCAAACCATGAACGTTGCTGAAGTCACGGTCGGTAATCAGGGCATTGCCGATGTAGCTGAATGAGAGGGAAGCATCGAGGTCGGGCAGTTTCTTGCTTTTAGCCGCTTCGATGCCGAGATGGGCTGCTTCTACTCCTGATAATGAAGTGCGAAGACTTTTGCTGTTATCCTCAATCTTCTGGAAAAGCTGGCTGATGGTCATGTTTTCTTTCTTGCTGACAGGCAAGGAAGCAGCCGCTCCTACGGTGGTTTGTGATTGAGCCGAAGCCCAATGGGTTCCTCCTGCAAGCAGAAGGCTTACAAATAAGATGTTCTTAATCATTGATCATTACTTTTTGAATTTCGGGTGCAAAGGTACGGAGTTTTGAGCGAACAATCGCTTTAAATATTTCGCAGCGGATGGACGATTTGGGAATAATAGTTCTTTTATATCACATATTTTGTGTAATTTTGCAACCGAAATAGGAATAAAGAGACATAATAACTCTATATATAATAAGGTGTAGATGGAATTATCAGAATTAAGCAGTTATCAGGAAGCAAGCCTTTTCCGCTCAGGATTGGAGGAATGGCAGGAGGGTCCGCAAGTATTGACTTACGGAGCGATATTGATTTGCCGAAAAGGAAAGGCGATGTTGAATGTGAATTATAAGGATTGGGAACTTTACGTGGGGGCGGTGATTACGCTCTTCCCGAATGATGTGGTGGAATTGAAGGTTGACGGGGATTTCGAAGCCGAAATCCTGAAATATAATCCTTCCTTGCTTCGTGAAGCCAGCTTGCAGCTGGAGCAGACGGTGTATTCATCCTTGCGGGAAGACCGCTGCAGGCAGGATACCCCTGTGGTGACAAACATCATCAATGGGATGTTTGGCTTATTGAAGGTATATTTCGACCAGTCGGAATGTACCTGCATCTCGCAGTTGGTTTTGTGCCAGTTGAAGGCGTTCTTCATCGGTTTTCATGAGTATCTTCAGCGTAATCCGCAATATCGGAACGATGAAGTAAAATCGTATCGCGTAAGAGAACTGTTCAATCGGTTTATGATGCTGCTGGAGAAGGATTACAAGATTTCAAGAGATGTGAACTATTATGCCGAAAAGATGAATATCTCTTCTAAATATCTGACCAACATCGTGAACCAGGTGACGGGGCATACCCCCAAGACCATCATCGATCAATACGTGATTCTGCAGCTCAAACTGCATCTTAAGCGAAGCACGCAAAGCATCAAGGAGATGGCTTGGGAGTTTCATTTTGCCGACGTTAGTTTCTTCTGCCGATATTTCAAGAAGCATACAGGTCTGACACCGCAGCAGATAAGGTCATAATCACAACCTTCAGTTTTTCTCTGATCTCGGCTTCTTCTATCTCGCCGATGTGTTCTGGGGAGAGAGCCTTGAGTTCTTCGAGGCATCCCATCTGCATCATGGTGGCGATAGGGAGGAGCTTATGTGCCGCCTTTCCTATGCGGTCGGTAGATAAGGATTCCTCTTCTACTGCCTCTTTCAGATTCTCAAGGTGTGCGGCAAGTTCCTGCTTCACGGTATCGAGAATCTCCTTTGCCGCCTCTTCATCGCCTCCGGCAAAAGCCAGGAGAGAATCAAGCTGAGGGTTGGATTTCTGCTGGGATGATAAAACTGGCTGGAGTGATGAATCTGGCTGGGATGGAGTTTCAGGCTGGGCATCCAGTTGAGGTTGGGACTCTATTCCCAGGATATCAGACAGTTTCTCCATGCTGAATGGCTTGAACAGGCAATCGTCGAAGCCTGCTTTCTGGAGCTGTTCCAGAATGCTTGTGTCGTGAGCCGTCATCGCCACCACCGTCATCTGGGTATGGTTGATGTGGGTAATCATATCCATGCCGTTCATCTCTGGCATTTCGATATCCATCAGCATCAGGGCTGGCTGCTCGTTATGCAGCGTGGTGAGGGCATCCATCACATGGTTGCAGGCGAATACCTGCCAGGTGTTGCCTACGATGCGGCGCAGCATTTCCTGGAGAAGCTGGAGCTGCAGCTTGTCATCATCCAGAATCAGAATCTTGTGGTTTGCAAATTCCGGTTTCTTCTTCTTTTCTACAGAAACCTGAGGGCTTGCTGAATCATTTTCTTTCTCTTCCGGATTGGAATCTAGTGCCTTGTCATCGCCAACTCCAGTCTGGTTTTTCTGTGTCTCTTCCTTTGGTACAGGCTCTACAGGGATGGTGACGATGAAGGTGGACCCTTTTCCCTGGGTAGAGTGGAGAATGATTTCTCCGCCGAGCAGCGAAACCAGTTCCTGGGTGATGGACAATCCCAAACCGGTGCCTTCAATGCCTTGGGCACTCTTCAATCTGGTGAAAGCGTGGAACACCTTCTGTTTTTCCTCGTTGGTCATTCCCTTGCCCGTATCCTTTACGCTCAGGGTAAGCATTGGCTTGCCTACGACTTTTGAAACCTGTGCCTGGATGGTGACGCTACCCTGGTCGGTATATTTGATGGCGTTGCTTACCAGGTTATCCAAAATCTGACGAATGCGGAAGGCATCGGCACGGAAGAATTCCTTCTTCATTGGAGAATCCGAAGAATCCGAAGTTCCCATTCCCTTTATCTTGCATTCGAACGAAATGCTCAAGCCTTTCTCTTCAGCCCGCAATCTCATTCCCTCTACCGATTCTGCTACCAGTTGTGCTGGCGAGAAACAGGTGGGCTGCACTTTCATCAAGCCATTCTCCAACTGGTGATAATCGAGCAGGGAGGCAACGAGATGGGATAGATGTGCGGCAGAATTCTTGATATTCTGGAGGCATTCGATGCCCTGAGGATTGCTGACGTAGTCTTTCATCAGGTCGATGAAGCCCGAGATGGAGGCTGCTGGTGCCTTGATATCGTGGGTGATGGTGAGGAGCAGGCGCTCGCGTTGGTTCATGATGCGCTGAATCTCCTCGTTGGCAGCCTCCAGGTTTTCCTGATAGATGCGCTCCTTCTTGGCATCGCGCCAGATGAGCCAGATCATGACAACGATGGCTAGGAAGGCTACGATGGCGAGTAATTCCATCTGCCACAACAGATGCTTCCTTGCTTCCATCGCCTTGCTGATGGATTCCTGCATGGCATCTTTCTCCCGCTGGTGTACATCGCTCAGATGCTTGGCTGAGCGGAGGGCGAGTTTAGCGCTCACCATCTTCAGCTCTTCCATCTCCCTGTTGATGTGCTGCTTGTGGTCTTGCGTTTCCACTTTCTCCTTCTTGTCTATCTGTTCGAGGATGTTTGCCACGTTTCCAGCCACGTTCACTGGGGTGGTGACGGAATCGATGACAGCCCGGTTGCTGTCCTGCTTTACGCTCAGGGTCTCGGCGTGCTCTTTCTTAAAGGCATCGGCAAGTCGGCGGAAGAATCCCTTTCGGGTTTTCAATACTTCTACCGTAGTCTTCTTCGCCTCGTGGGTTTGTGGCGCCTTGGAGTGAACGAGGATGGAATCCTTGCCCGTATTAAGACTCCTTACCTTATCGTGCAGATAATTTTTGTTTGGTTTCCCCGCCATGGCATCGGATAGTTGCTTCAGGTTTTTCTGTTCCTCTTTGAGCAGAGAAGAGATGATACTGTCGGCAGCACTTCTTTTCTGTATATAATCGCGCGATGCCTCATTGACGGCGATGATGCTCTTGGTGTTGCTATACACCAGACTGATGGCCAGGATCATGATGATGGCAATGGCGCTATATCCGAGGGCTACCTTGATAGGAATGTTATTCTTGTGCATGAGAAATCTATTTTATTAATTACCTTATTTTATATCTTATGCAAAGATACGATAAAATTCTGATTCCAAGAAAAGAAAGGGGTAAAAACAAGTCAGGAGACCAATGAATTTCATCATTAGTCTCCTGCCTGATTGAAAGCGACGCGTAATTGTTGTTTTTTATTTTACCTTAATAATTTTGTTTTTATTACTGTTTTTTGAAGGTGATTTACTCTGCTACAGTTGAATCTGCTGCTACTGAAGTCTCTACTGGAGTCTCTGCTGGAGCAGCCTTCTCTTCTGTAGAATTTACAGTTGTGTCAGCTGGAGCCTCTGTTGGAGCTACTGTGTCAACTGGAGCTACTGATGAAACACTTGCCATCTTGTTGCTGGCGAATACGTTGCTAACTGATACCATTACCATGGCAGCGATAGCTGCGAATACTAACTTTTTCATTGTATATTACTTTTTAAATTGTGAATATTATGTTTATTACTTCTTTCATGAACTGCCTTACTTGCATTGCTGCTTGTTTGCGAGTTCACTATCTAATATCACAATCTGCGTGCCAAAAGATGATGAAATATTGTAAGTAGCTGATAATCAGTAAAAGCTTCTCTCTGTGCCAGTTTCCAGACTTGTGGAAGTTGGGGAACTGGTGTGGAATTATTCCCCAAAAAGTTGGGGAATGCATCAGATTCCCCACTTCCCCACATCATCAGATGCCGTACTTCTTCATCTTGTTATACAGCGTCTTTCTATCCACGGCTAGCAATTGTGCAGCCTTGCTCTTGTTACCACCCGCAGCTTTCAGCGCAGCCTCTATTCGCTGCAGTTCTGTTTCCTCATCGTGCAGGGTAGTTGGGGCCTGTGGCTGGATGTGAGCCATACTCTGTTCAAGTTCGGTTACTCCGATGTATCTGCCGCTGGCGAGAAGGGTGGCACGCTTCATTACATTATTCAATTCGCGCAGGTTGCCTGGCCAGTTGTAGGCGGCAATTCGCTCCTTCGCCTTGCTGTCGAGTCCTTCTACATTTCTGTTAAGCTCCTTGTTGGCATGCTTGATAAAGAGGTCGGCGAAGAGGAAGATGTCGGCACCACGGTCTTTCAGCTCCGGCATGTAGATGGTGAACTCGTTGACGCGATGGTAGAGGTCTTCACGGAAGTTTCCTTCTGCCACACGCTGCGCCAGGTTCTCATTGGTGGCACATACCAGTCGGATATCGATGTCTATCTCCTTGGTGCTTCCCACCGGACGGATTTTTCGTTCCTGTAGGGCACGGAGCAGTTGCACCTGCACCTCATAGTTCAGGTTTCCCATCTCGTCGAGGAAGAGCGTTCCACCATTCGCCATCTCGAACGCACCCTTCTTATCCTGGTCGGCTCCCGTAAAGGCTCCCTTCACATGACCGAAGAATTCAGAAGCTGCTACATCCTTTGGGATGGCACCACAGTCGAGGGCGAAGAATGGCTTTCCTGCCCGCTGACTTAATTCGTGGATTCTGCGAGCCACATACTCCTTTCCCGTTCCGCTGGCTCCTAGTATGAGAACCGACATAGGGGTAGGGGCCACCAGGGAAACGAAACTATAGAGCTTACGGGAAGCCTCGCTTTCGCCTTCCAGATATTTAGGAACATCGCCGGCAGGTGCTGCAACCTTGGTGTTCTTGTCTTCTGTGGTGCTTGTATTTTGAGTCTTCTTCGGAGCCTTGATGGCTTCTTTAATCTTATCCAGGAGAATATCAGGTTGGAAAGGTTTTGCCACGTAGTCGGTGGCACCCGACTTCATGGCGAGTACCACATTCTGGATTTCGGCATAGCTGGTCATTACAATGAATGGAACCATCATACCATGCTTTCTCATCCATTGCAAAAGGAAGATGCCATCGTGGTCGGGCAGACGAAGGTCGGACAAAACCAAATCAAATCCGCTTTCTGTCTTCTCGTAAATCTGTATGGCCGCTTTTACCGAAGTAGCTTTCTCTACTTCGAATCCCTTCTTTTTGAGCCATGTCTGAATCATGGTTCCAAATGCGATATCGTCTTCAACTATTAGAATCTTTTTCATATTACAATCCTTTTGTCACTTTCTTCTCGTTAAGATGCTTTATTGCGTGCGCAAAGTTAGCATTAATATTTGATATAAGCAAAGAAAAAGGTAGTTTATTTTGAAATCTCGCCAAAGATTTTGGTGCTTATCTCATAAAAGTTCATAAAAGTGTGATTTTATCTCACCATGAATGGACTTTTGCAACCGAGTTGCAGAAGCCTTTTCGTATTTTTGCAACCGAAAACAAGAACGGAACGTTATGTTTCGAATGATATAGAATTAAAAGTATTAAAAAATTATGGAAGAAATGAAACATCATCATTGTGATTGTTCCATGGATGAACATGAACATCATGAGCATCATGGATGTGGCTGCCATCATCATCACCACGAAGAAGGGAGCCTGAAATCAAAACTCTATCTCATCGGCGTGACCATCATCCTTTTGATAATCGCCGTGTTTATCGAGAAGCATTATGACCTTGCCACCTGGCAGTTGCTTCTGGTCTATCTGATACCTTATTTATTAATAGGACATGAGACCTTGGGCGAGGCGGCAGAAGGCATCGCCAAGGGCGATATGTTTAACGAGCATTTCCTGATGGCGATAGCTACCATCGGCGCTCTTTGCATTGGCTTCTTTCCGGGTTCTGAAACAGAATTTCCAGAAGCAGTCTTCGTGATGCTCTTCTTCCAGGTGGGAGAACTCTTCGAGGGATATGCCGAGGGAAAGAGCCGCGATAGTATCTCGCATCTGATGGATATCCGTCCGGATGTGGCGAATGTAATCAGGAATAAAGAAGTACAGTCGGTGGCTCCAGATACGGTAAAGATAGGAGAGACTATCCTGATTAAAAGAGGAGAGAAGATTCCGCTGGATGGTATCGTGACAGAAGGGTCTGCCTTGTTGGATACGGTGGCGTTGACGGGCGAAAGCGTGCCTCGTGCTATCAAGGAAGGAGAAGAAATCTATTCGGGCTGTATTAACCTGAAAGGCGAACTCAAGGTGCGTACCACCAAGACTTTCGGCGAGAGTACGGCATCTAAGATTATCGCCCTGGTGGAGAGTGCTGATAAGAACAAGTCGAAGAGCGAGGCGTTCATCACCCGTTTTGCCCGAATCTATACGCCTATCGTGGTATTTGCCGCATTGGCTTTGGCTGTCATCCCTCCTATATTGGGAGCGATGGGCATCGCCACCAGCATGATGGGTGGGGGAACCTTTGGCGAAAACTTCCCTCTGTGGCTGAACCGTGCCTTGATATTCCTGGTGGTATCCTGTCCTTGCGCCCTGGTAATTAGTGTGCCGCTCACCTTCTTCGGTGGAATTGGCGGTGCATCAAGAAATGGTATTCTGATTAAGGGAAGTAATTATATGGATGCGCTTGCCAAAATAGGAACCGTTGTGTTCGACAAAACGGGAACCTTGACGCATGGCGAGGTGCTTGTACAGGCTGATGAAGGTGCTCCCGTGGTGGTGAACGATGGCATCAAGGAGGGAAGTGCTGAGGCTGTGAAATGCCTGAAGACACTTGGCGTAAAGAACACCGTGATGCTGACGGGCGACCATGAGGAGATTGGAAAGAAGGTGGCCGGACTGGTAGGTGTTGATGAATATCATGCTGAACTTCTGCCTGCTGATAAGGTAACTCATCTGGAAGAACTGTTGAAGACGAAGCCTGCCGGCAAGACTTTGGCATACGTGGGTGATGGTATCAACGATGCCCCTGTATTGAAGCGTGCTGATGTAGGAATAGCGATGGGTGCTTTGGGAAGTGATGCTGCCATTGATGCTGCCGATGTGGTATTGATGGATGATGACCCGAGAAAGATAGCACTGGCGATGAAGATTGCTCGCCATACCATTCATGTGGCACACGAGAATGTGGTGTTTGCCATTGGTGTGAAAGTTGCCGTGCTGATTCTTGCCACCGTTGGCTTGGGCACCATGTGGATGGCGGTATTTGCCGATGTGGGCGTTACGGTGCTGGCGGTATTGAATGCCATGCGAACGCTGAAGAAGAAGAGATAAGAATGGTGTGGAGCCTCCAGCAAGCGTGGAGGCTTCATGAAATAAAAAAAGCTGTGTTGATCCGTAGATGAACACAGCTTTTTCTTGTTTTATATAGGAACTTCTCTTTTATATAGGGACTTATCCGAATAGTTTTCCTATGCTACGCAACTTGGTGCGGTATCCGTAGATGGCGATGACCACGAAACAGATGAATGGGAGGATGAACGATACATTGGTTGATGGCATGCCGAATACGGTATGCATATCGATGATGGATGCCTGCAAAGGTGGCAAGACACTACCACCCAAGATAGCCATGATCAAACCTGCTGCACCAAACTTGGCATCGTCGCCAAGACCCCTCAGGGCAATGCCATAGATGGTAGGGAACATCAGCGACATGCAGGCGCTGACTGCTACCAGGCAGTAGAGACCCCAGATGTTGTGGAGTGTGATGACACCCACGGTGAAGCAACCACCTGCTGTCGCCAGAATCATCAGCAACTGACCTGCATTTAAGAAGCGGAGAATGAAGGTGCAGATGAAGCGTGAGCAGCAGAACAGTACCATCGCCACGATGTTGAACTTCTGCGAGGTTACCTCGGCATCAATCTCAGCCATGCCTTCCTGCATCAGGATGCGGGTACCATACTGGATGATGAAGGTCCAGCACATAATCTGCGCACCCACATAGAAGAACTGGGTGAATACGCCTTCACGATAGTGTGGCATGCGGAAGATGCGGCGCAGGGTAGGCATGAAGTTAATCTTGTTGTCTTTCTCGCTGTTCTTCGGCATCTTGGTGAACAGGATGACGAAGAAGATGGTGAGGATAACCAGACCGATAATCAGGTATGGATTGATCAATACCGAAAGGTCGTATTCCTTGATAGCCTCAAACTCGCTGTCCGAGAGATTGGAGCGCCCAGCCGTATCAAGCGGGTTGAGTTTTGCCTGGATGAAGTTCATTGCCACATACATACCCAGCAGCGAACCCATCGGGTTGAACGATTGCGCCAGGTTCAGTCGGCGTGTAGCCGTCTCTTCGGTTCCCATCGAGAGTATGTAAGGATTGCTCGATGTCTCCAGAAAGGAGAGTCCGCAGGTAAGGATGAAGTAGGCGAGGAGGAATGGATAGTATTCGCCCATCATCTTTGCCGGATAGAAGAGGAATGCACCGAAGGCATAGAGTCCTAATCCCAGCAGTACGCCTGCCTTGTAGGAGAAGCGGCGGATGAAGATGGCGGCAGGGAAAGCCATGGCGAAGTAACCGCCGTAGAAGGCTACCTGTACCAGTGCACCATCCGTAGATGACATTCGGAAGATCTTGGAGAATGCCTTCACCATCGGATTGGTGATATCATTGGCAAATCCCCACAGTGCAAAGCACGATGTGATTAATATGAAAGGTACGAGGTAGCTCACCCCGTCCTTCATCAGGATTGATTCTTTCTTTTTTGGTTCCATATTTCAGGTTAATATTGTCTGCGTTTATGTTTGTAGGGTAAATGTTCAGATGGATCAGATGCTTTGTCTTACCACAGCTCTCAGCTCGTCGATATCCTTGATTTCTCCCTTGGCAAGTGCCTGGGTCAGGATGTTGCCCATACCCGTAGCCTCTATAGGACCCGCAATGACTGGAACGCCCAATGCTTCGGAGGTGAGACGGTTGAGTAACTTGTTCTGTGAGCCGCCTCCGATGATGTGCATGCACTTGATTGGCTGTGGTAACATCTCGTTGAGGTGAGCGGTAGCCTCGGCATACTTGGCTGCCAGCGATTGGAGTACGCAGCGCACGATTTCTGCCTTGGTCTGAGGTACCTGCAGCTGATGGGTGGCGCAGTAGTCGATGATAGCCTGCTGCATGGATGCCGGATTCTGGAACGCAGCGTCATCCACAGGGATGATGGCATTGATGTGAGCTTCTTCTGCCTGAGGTAGGATGATGTCGAACTGCTGTTCCTCGCCATTCTCCTTCCATTCAGCCATCAGTCTCTGCATGATCCAGAGTCCTGTGATGTTCTGCAAGAAGGTAATGCGACCGCCAATGCCGCCCTCGTTGGTAAATTCAGCCTTTCGGGCTTCTTCGGTAAGGATCGGTTTTTCTATCTCAACACCCAGGAGCGACCAGGTTCCTGAACTGATGAATGCCATCGGGTATTTATCTTCTGTAGCAGGTACGGCTGCTACCGCACTGGCTGTATCATGAGAACCTACTGCGATGACATCTACTTCTCCGAGTCCGGTTTCCTCTGCAATGTCGCGGCGCAGCTTTCCTCTTACGGTGCCCGGCATCACGATCTTGCCGAAGATGTGGCGTGGAAGCCCCAACTGGTCAATGGTTGCCCAGTCCCAGTCCTTGGTGGTTGCATTCAGGAGTTCTGATGTGGATGCGATGGTATATTCATTGTTGGCTTCGCCAGTGAGATAGTAGCTGAAGAGGTCTGGGGTGAAAAGCAGATGCGCAGCCTTCTCCAACTGTGGACTGTTGGCTTTCTTCAGACTGTATAACTGGAAGAGGGTATTGATTTCCATCACCTGCGTGCCGTTGATGGCATAATGTGCCGATGGGTCAATCTGCTTGAATACTTCTTCCGGCATCCCCTTGGTGCGGGCATCGCGATAGCAGACTGGGTTGCCCAAAAGGTTACCGTCTTTGTCGATGAGTCCGAAATCCACTCCCCAGGTATCGATGGCGATGCCATCTACCTTGAGACCTTTGGCTCCTGCCATTTTCAGCCCCGTCTTCATATCCTCGAAGAGGGCGAGGAAGTCCCAATATACGTGATTGCCTAATCTTACCTGTCGGTTAGGGAAACGATGGATGAGTTCCATTTCTAATTTGCCGTTTTCCAATTTGCCGGCGAGTACTCTTCCGCTTCCTCCACCGAAGTCAATAGCTAGATAAATCATGGTTATTTCTAAAAAGTTAGGGTAGATAAACTGTTAATTGGTAAAAAGCGGTAGGAGAGTGCCCCGTTAGCGGGCAGCTTTCTCTCCTACCGCTTCTCTCATATAGAGGATAGAGGCTTATTGTTTCTTGCCTAAAACGTAAACTTCAAGATCGTCGATTTCTTCTGGTGTCAGTGTGGTGTATTTGCCGCCACTCTGAACGATGATGCGACAAGCCATCTCAAAGAACATGGCGCGCTCGAACACCTCGTCGAAATTCTTACCACAAACCACCTGACCATGCTTGAGCAAGAGTGCTGAATTGTGGTCTTTCAATGCAGCGATAACGGCTGCTGCCAATTCTGGAGAACCAGGACGATAGTAAGGAATCACAGGGATTTCCTTGCCTACGTGGCATGGTACCTCTGCTGTTACGTTGAAGTCCTTCGGAGTTTCCTGCATGCAAGCCACTGCTGTTGCAAAAGGAGACTGGAAGTGGAGAACCACGTCGCAGTCAGGACGCTCACGGAGTACACCGAGGTGGAATCCGCTCTCCATAGAAGGTTTGACACCATTGAGAACTTCGCCCGTTGCTACCAGACACTGAGATACCTTCTCCTTCTGGAGGCTAGGAACCCATGAACCTGTACCTGAGACAAGAGCCTCGTCGCCGATGCGCCAAGAGAGGTTGCCACTACTGCAGATGGTGAGACCAGCATCACCTACGCGGTGAGCCTGCTCCAAGAATTTCTGAATATGCTCTTCTGTAATCATTTTCTTTTTCTTTCTATTTGAATGATATTCGTACTGATGGTGTTACACCTTATTTATATATAGGACCGTAGTTCTTGCAAGCACGGAAGTCTGCACCTTCCTTGTCCATACCGAATGCGTTCCAAGATGCAGGACGGAAGATTTTGTCGTCTTCTACATTGTGCATGCATACTGGGATGCGGAGGATAGAGCAGAGGGTGATGAGGTCGGCACCGATATGGCCGTAGCTGATAGCACCATGGTTAGCGCCCCAGTTGTTCATCACTGAATATACATCCTTGAATGGAGCCTTGTCGCAAAGGCGTGGTGCGAACCAGGTAGTAGGCCATGTTGGGTCTGTACGCTTATCGAGAACCTTGTGAATCTCAGGGTCAATCTCAACTGTCCAACCTTCTGCCAACTGGAGCACAGGACCAAGACCCTTTACGTGGTTCAGACGAACCATGGTTACAGGCATGCCGCCCTTGCTGAGGAAGTTGGAAGAGAAACCGCCGCCACGGAAGTAGTCACGGTTAGCTGGATACCAGGTAGTTGCCTTCAGGCACTTATCTACATCCTCCTCGGTCATCTCCCAAGGCTGCTTCATGATTGGGTTGCCCTCTGCATCTGTAGCCTGACCTGTACCGTCGAGTGTAGTAGCACCAGAGTTGATCAAGTGGATGATACCACCAGCTGCCTGACCTGTAAGTTCCTTACCGGTAACACGCTTCACTGCCTCTGGACTCCAGTAGGTACGAACGTCGCTGAAGATCTGAGCACGACCTGTCAACAGGTGGTTGAACAGCATAGCTACGCCGTTGCCTGCATCATTCTCAGTAGCGAGGATGATAGCTTCACGGATACCGTTCCAGTCGAATGAAGTATTGAGGAGAGCCTCTGGATAGTCGCCGTTAGGATAGAAGTCTGTCCACTGACGCTGTCCCTGGAAACCACCAGCGATGGCATTATGGCCTAATGCTTCCTCCTTGAAACCTAACTCTTTCAATCTTGGGTTACCATGCATCAGGTCACGCATAATGATAGTCATCTTCACGATGAACTCCCAGTCTGCATCCTTCTGCTCGCGGGTCTTTGCCTTTTCATGGTTGGCGATGTCCTCACCCTCATTGCACATACAGTGCTCACGGGTCCATGCCATAGCCTTCTCGTACTCCACTGGGTCGTAGATACCCTCTGTCATACGGCGGATAATCTCAGTAAGGTCAACACTCTCGTTGCGCATACCGAGGTACTCCTGGAAGAAGTTAGGGTCAACGATAGAACCTGCGATACCCATGCAGGCGCTACCCATAGAAAGATATGATTTTCCGCGCATGGTAGCTACAGCCTGGGCAGCTCTGGCAAAGCGCAAGATCTTTTCTGCTACATCAGCAGGGATAGAGTCGTCCTCCAAGTCCTGTACGTCATGACCATAGATGCCGAAAGCTGGCAATCCCTTCTGGGCATGAGCTGCGAGAACTGCTGCCAGATAAACAGCACCTGGACGCTCTGTACCGTTGAATCCCCAAACAGCCTTAGGCCAATGTGGATTCATATCCATAGTCTCTGCACCATAGCACCAGCAGGAAGTAACGGTGATGGTAGAGCCAACACCCTCGCGCTCAAACTTCTCTGCGCAAGCTGCACTCTCTGCTACACGGCCGATGGTACTGTCAGCGATCACGCACTCTACAGGTGAGCCATCGCCATTACGTAAGTTTTCTGAAATCAATTTGGCTACAGACTTAGCCAAATTCATGGTTTTTTCCTCGAGGCTTTCACGTACGCCTCCCTGACGTCCGTCGATAGTAGGACGGATACCGATTTTAGGGTAGTTACTCATAATTTTTATCTTTTAAGTTTTATAGGTTATTATTTTCTGCGTACATTGTATGCAATAATACAAGCACAAAGGTAGTGATAAAACCTGATACTTATCACTTCCTTTATACTTTTTTATGTTTCTTTTTCCTTTATTTGGTGTCGCAGTTGTGACTGATACTTCCGGTTGCAGCTATTAGGTTTTCAAAGTCATTACAGAACTCGGTCATCTGATGATAGAGCAGGTTGCTGCCCTTATCTGATAACTCGTTGTCTGGAAGCGGACCGGAATTGATGGCAACCGTAAAGATGTTGGCGGCTACTCCGGCACGCACGCCCAGGGGTGCATTCTCTACCACGATGCCTTCCCAAGGCTTCAGATTGCCTGCCTTCTGCAAGCCCATCAGATATGGATCAGGATTTGGTTTGCCACGCTTCACGTCGTAGGCGGTAACGATATGTGCTTCATCCAGAAACTCGCCGAAGTCGTTGAGCAATCGCATGATGAGCGGACGCTGACCGCTGCCCGTTACAACTCCCACCTGCATGCCGGCATTCTTGATCTTCTGCATGATTTCCTTCACACCAGGGAATATCTCGGCGGTAGGCATCGAGTGGAAGATATCGGTCTTCACGTCATACATCTTCTGTGCTTCATTCAGAGAGATATCGATACCCTTCTGTTTCTTCACCATCATCTGGATGGTGTCAATGCCTCGGGCTCCCTCGGTGGCATAAGCATCGGCGGCAGTCATGTGGATATCAAACTGCTTCATCGATTCCTGCCAAGCTACGGCATGGTTGGGCATACTATTATATAATACGCCATCCATATCAAAAAGAACGGCTTTAGGGTTGAATTCCCCAAAGCCGTGGTCTTTTAAGTATTTTGAAATAATTTCTTTCATCAATTACTTCTCGTTAGCCAGACGCTCCTGGATAGCCTTGCTCTCTGCCTCATAACCTAGCTTGTTGAGCAATGCGAACATGTTCTTCTTGTAAGCCTCAACACCTGGCTGGTTGAATGGGTTCACCTCTTCCAAGAGACCGCTGATACCGCAAGCCTTCTCGAAGAAGTAGATCAACTGACCGAGGTAGTAAGCGTTCAACTCAGGTACGTTAACCAGGATGTTAGGAACACCACCGTCAACGTGAGCCAGACGTGTACCGAGCTCAGCCATCTTGTTCACCTCGTCAACACGCTTGCCCTCGAGGAAGTTCAAACCGTCGAGGTTCTCATCGTCGTGAGGGAAGAGCAACTTCTCGTTAGGAGTCTCTACGCTGATAACAGTCTCGAAGATAGAGCGCTCGCCCTCCTGAATCCACTGACCCATAGAGTGAAGGTCGGTAGTGAAGTCGCAAGCTGCTGGGAAGATACCCTTCTGGTCCTTACCCTCGCTCTCACCATAGAGCTGCTTCCACCACTCAGCGAAGTAGTGAAGCTTTGGCTGGAAGTTGCAGACAATCTCAATCTTCTTGCCAGCCTGTGTATAGAGAGCCTGACGTGTAGCTGCATAGATAGCAGCTGGGTTCTCCTCGAAAGCTACGTCCTTGCCGCAAGTCTTCTCCATGTCAGCAGCACCTGCAACGAGCTGCTTTACATCGAAGCCGGCTACTGCGATAGGCAGCAAACCTACTGGAGTTAATACAGAGAAGCGACCACCTACATTGTCAGGGATGATGAAGCTCTTGTAACCCTCCTTGTCTGCACAAGTGCGGGCAGCACCCTTCTTGGCGTCGGTAACGGCTACGATAACATCCTTAGCCTCGTCCTTGCCACGCTGGTCCTCGCACTGCTTCTTCAAGAGGCGGAAAGCGAGAGCAGTCTCTGTAGTGGTACCAGACTTAGAGATATTGATGACACCAAACTTCTTGTCCTTCAGGAAAGAAGTCAACTCGAAGAGGTAATCCTCACCGATATTGTTACCTGCGAAGAGGATAGTAGGGTTCTTCTTGTCGTTTACGAGCCAAGCGAAAGAGTTGCCGAGGCCTTCGATAACGGCGCGAGCACCGAGGTAGCTACCACCGATACCTGCAACAACAACAACCTCACACTTCTCGCGCAATGTGTTGGCAACAGCCTGGATCTCATCGAGGAACTCAGGAGTGATAGAAGATGGCAAATGCAACCATCCCAAGAAATCGTTACCTTCACATGTGCCGTTCTCAAGAGCTTCCTGAGCGGCCTTTACCTTAGGCTCGTAAGCCTTTACTGCACCCTCTGCGAGGAATGATGCAGCCTTTGTAATGTTTAAGCTGATACTTTTCATTTTTCCTTTTAAATATCTAAATGAATGTGTTAATGTTTCTCCTTTATCTGAACGAGTCGGTCAAGAGCTTGATTTCGATTTGCGGACTGATACGCTCGTACAATATATTATATACGGCATCGAGAATCGGCATGTTGACGTGCATGTGGCGGTTGATTTCCTTCATGCACTTGGTGCCGAAATATCCTTCGGCAATCATCTCCATCTCTATCTGCGCGCTCTTCACGCTGTAACCTTTGCCTATCATGGTTCCGAAAGTGCGGTTTCTTGAAAAATTGCTGTAACCCGTTACCAGAAGGTCGCCCAAATACACCGAGTCGTACATGCTTCGGTCGATAGGGTGGACGGCTGTCAGGAAGCGATGCATCTCCTGCACGGCGTTCGACATGAGCACCGCCTGGAAATTGTCGCCGTACTTCAGTCCGCCACAGATACCTGCGGCGATGGCATATACGTTTTTCAGCACCGAAGAGTATTCGATGCCTATCACGTCGCTTGAAGTCTTGGTTTTGATAAACTCGCTTGCCAGACAATCGTTGGCAAAGGCGCGGGCTTTCTCCGTATCGCAGCAGCCCACCGTGAGATAGCTCAGTCGTTCCAGGGCAACCTCCTCGGCATGAGAAGGACCACCGATGCACGCCAGGTTCTCGTAAGGCACGTCATATACCTGATGGAAATATTCCGAGCAGACGAGGTTCTCGTCAGGCACGATACCCTTGATGGCTGTGATGATAAACTTATCGCTGAGTCGGGTCTTGAGCTTCTTGAGATGATTCTTCAAATAAGGCGATGGGGTGACGAATACAAGTGTATCGTAGTTCTGCACTATCTTGTTGATATCGGAAGAGAAGAAGATCTCATCCACATTGAATCGTGCCGACATCAGATAGGCAGGGTTGTGACCCATGCGCTTGAAGTCCTCGATGCGGTCGTCGCGACGCATATACCAACCTATGTGATGAGTATGCCCCACCACAATCTTGGCAATGGCTGTAGCCCAGCTACCGCCGCCAATTATCGCTATTTTACCGCAGTTATACACTTCGAATGATTTTATAATTAATAATTAATAATGTATAATGAGGCTTTCGCCTTTATTTGTAGGTATAATGTATAACTAATAAAAAGCCGGAGCTCTTTATTAATTATACATTATTAATTATACATTAAGCATTTGCTGCATCAATCCATCCCTGGATGTCATCAACAGAAGGCTTCTCGTAGCCGAGCTTGTACTTCTTGTTGATTTCTCCAATCTTCTGCTGCAAGCCTTGTGCTTTCTCTTCACGGATATCAGAGATGAGGTTGAAACCTGCCTTGCGGAGCACGTATGCCCAATCCTCTGGCACGCCAATCTCTGCCCATTCCTTGATGGTGCTCTGTGGCATCTTCTTCTCTGGCTTCATCTGTGGGAAGAACAATACCTCCTGGATGAAGGTCTTGCCGGTCATCAACATGACCAGGCGGTCGATACCGATACCGATACCTGATGTTGGAGGCATACCGTACTGGAGGGCACGGAGGAAGTCCTGATCGATGATCATTGCCTCGTCATCACCCTTGTCGGCAAGCTTCATCTGGTCGATGAAACGCTCTTCCTGGTCGATTGGGTCGTTGAGCTCAGAGTATGCATTGGCAAGCTCCTTACCGTTTACCATCAACTCGAAACGCTCGGTCAAGCCTGGCTTAGAACGGTGCATCTTGGTCAATGGAGACATCTCTACAGGATAGTCGGTGATGAAGGTTGGCTGGAGGAAAGTACCCTCGCAGAACTCACCGAAGAGTTCGTCGATCAACTTACCCTTACCCATGGTCTCATCTACATCCATGCCCTTCTCCTTGCAGAATGCGCGGATCTCTTCCTCGGTCTTGCCGTTGCAGTCGAAACCGGTCTTCTCCTTGATGGCATCGAGGATAGGAAGACGGCGATATGGAGCCTTGAAGCTGATGATGTTGCCATCAATCTCGCGCTCAGGCTTGCCGTTGACAGCGATACAGATAGTCTCAAGCAACTTCTCTGTAAATGCCATCATCCAGTTGTAGTCCTTGTACTGAACATAAAGCTCCATACAGGTGAACTCTGGGTTGTGGTTACGGTCCATACCCTCGTTGCGGAAGTTCTTGCCAATCTCATAGACACCCTCGAAACCACCTACGATGAGGCGCTTCAGATAGAGCTCGGTAGCGATACGCATGTACATATCCTGGTCGAGTGCATTGAAGTGGGTGATGAATGGGCGGGCAGAAGCACCACCTGCGATGCTCTGGAGAGTAGGAGTCTCTACCTCTGTATAGCCAGCGTTGTCCAAAACGCTGCGCAGGGTGCGGAGCACGGTGGCACGCTGCAGGAATGTATCCTTCACACCATCGTTTACGATGAGGTCAACATAGCGCTGACGGTAACGCAACTCTGGATCATCAAACTTATCGTATGCTACGCCGTCCTTGTACTTCACGATAGGGAGTGGCTTCAAGCTCTTGGAGAGCAGACACAATTCCTTGGCGTGAACAGAAATCTCGCCAGTCTGTGTGCGGAATACGAAACCCTTTACACCGATGAAGTCACCGATGTCGAGAAGCTTCTTGAATACAGTATTATAAAGGTCCTTGTTCTCGTCTGGACAAATCTCGTCGCGGGCGATATAGACCTGGATTCTTCCCTTTGAGTCCTGCAACTCAGCGAAGCTTGCTTTACCCATTACGCGGCGACCCATCATACGGCCAGCGATAACTACCTGGCGTGGCTCGTCCTCGTCCTTGAACTCAGCCTTGATATCAGTGCTGAATGCATTGGTTGGAAACTCTGCTGCTGGATATGGATCGATGCCCATCTCGCGCAATGTCTGAAGACTCTGTCTGCGAACGATTTCCTGTTCGCTTAACTCTAAAATGTTCATATTATATTCAGATATATCTTTTTATTTTCTTATTTTTGGTGCAAAAATACAAATAATTTTCCAAACTCTTGTGCTATTTTTATGCTTTTTAATATAAATAAGGTGATTTATATGCAATCAATCACTTCCTTTGCCACATCTATAGGGCTTCCTTCTGCTTTCGATGAATATGGGTTCTTCTGCAGAGTCCATGATTCTTCCAGTCCGTACCAGTCGATTTGTGGAGTATTTTGCAGCGATAATTGGCTGGCTAGCGATTTCATGAAGGTACTCCAGCGCAGGTAGTAGAAATCCTTCAGCAATCCTTGCCATTCCTTGTGACCGTAATCGTGAAGCCCACCATTATCAGCACAGATTCTGTTGCCCCAGGTGGTTATCTGCACGCGGGCGTTCCATTCGTAAAGGTCCTTTTCTTCGGCTGTCTTGCCGAGGCTTCGGGCTTCCTCTATCCAGCGGCCCAGGCGGAACTCAGGACGGGTGCCGAGCAACTTGTCCTGTAGCAGAATCATCTTCAGGAAGCGATTGGAATCCTTCTTGAATTCCTGTCGTGAGAATGACTTGTAATCAGCCATGGTCTTCAGATACTGCTTGCGCCCCTGGTCGGCGAGAGCCTGGCGACAGATGTCTACCAGATCGTACTCGAAGTTGTTGTTGCCCCGATATTTCTCTGCTACGCTGGTAAGGAGAATGGCAGCCTGGCGGGTATCCTCCGGGTCGTAGTAGTTGCTCATCAGCGACCAGGTGGAAACCTGATAACTGTTCAGCGATGGACGGGCGCAGAAGATGCTCTCGTGGGTGCCCTGCTGAATGTTGCCCTTCGGACAGTTGTAGATGCTTTGTGCAAGAAGAATCCATGCCTTCTCTATTGTGGCATCATGAACGCCATATCGGGCATAGCAATATTCCCTGATCCAGTCTTCCTTGGTTATCTTTTCGGCACGCCATGGCAACTCGCTCATCAGTTCGAACATCACGGGGTTGTTCTCTGAACCTTCCATGGTGAAGCCCCAACCTTTAAGTGAAGAGTGAAGAGTGAGGAGTGAAGAATTCTCTTGTTTTGGGGTGTCCTTTTTCCCTGTTGCCAGATAGAAGTTATTGAGAAGTTGGTCCATTCGTCCATGAAGTCCTACGTTGCCTCCGAAGTTTTCGAGCAGGCAGAAGAGCCACTGGTGCTTGCCATAGATGCCTTCTTTCTTACTCGTACTGAAATCTTTCTTCCCCGTGCCGGATGTATTTTTCCCTGTGCAGAAATCTTTGAAATTCTGGCGACTTTCAGAAAAGAGGTCGAGAACAAGCAGGTCGCCTACCTTCAGATTGGCTATCATCTGGGGTCTTGGATTCTCGTTCCATCCCTGTACCACCCAGATTGCATGCGGATTGGCTCGCTTCATCGCACTCATCAAGGCTTCTCCTGCCTTGCCGTAATCCACCGCAGCATCGTTGCCGCTTTCATGGAATGGGTCCATGGAGTAGTAATCGGATTTGCCGTAGAGTCGGGTTAGCTCCTTATAATATAGGTCTGCGATTTCTGCAAACCGGCTATCGGTAGGGGATAGGTTGGCTGGGCGCTGGTAACTGTTCCATCTACCGGCATCGGTTACGTTCAGTCCCAGTTTCTGTTTGGCATCGTGAGGTACCATGCCGCAATATCCTGGTAAAACGGGTTTCATGCCCATCTCCTTCATTCTGGCAAGAATCTTCTTCTGCAGGGCTTCCTGCTGCTTGTACCAGTTCAGGGGTAGTGGACCGCCCCAACCTTCCAGGTTGTTCATCTCCCACCAGGCAAGGAAGGCAGGACCGGCGATGAATTTTCCTACTTCCTCCTCTGAGTATCCCAGTTTCAGGAGCATGTTGCGCCATACGCTTTCTGTGCCCACGGCGGCAAGCGGCATATTGATGCCATGCAGCGCCATCCAGTCTATCTCTTTCTGCCATCGGTTCCAGTCCCAGAATGCCATTGTATAGGAAAAGGTGCAATAGTTGAAGTTATAGCGCAGCTTCAGGTCCGTTTCGTGGCGTTCCTTCTGTTTCACGGCAGGAAGAACGGCTGGCAGCTTCACGTTCATGTTGTTCCAGGAGATGTGGATGCCGGCATGGTGCTTCAGATACCAGTTGATGCCCACGGCGATGTTCACCCAGGAGTTTCCCCGGATGATAATTGGGTTGTTTTTGCCTGCGGCAGATTTTGAAGCGGCTGATGTGCTGTTTCCTTTTCTGGTTTTGGCTTGGTCTATCTCGAAGAAATCCTTGTCCGATTTCACAAGCACGGTTTTAAACTTGGCGGCGGCTCCCTTGTCTATTCGATTCAGAAGGTCGTCTGCCGGATTGGCGAATGCTCCAAGAGCAACGGTGCATAATAGTCCTACAAGTACTTTTCTCATAAAGTTGTTATTAGTATTTTAATTGCCGAATGCAGCTATATTTCGGGACAAAGATAACGGAAAAAGCTGATAATACCAAGTAAAAAGTGCTTAAAAGATTAAAAAAGACTTATTTATTTTGTTTTGTCTTGGATTTGCATTACTTTTGCAAGAAAATGGGGAATGGGGTGAAGCCCTGAAATCCCAGAAACAACCAACTTAAATTTTGATAAGGATGAACATAGACGAATTAGTAAAAAGAATAAGTAAAACCGATGGACTATCTAAAACCCTCGGAATGCATTTTATCTCAACCCCTGAGCCTGATACGCTTCAGGCTTCAATGAAGGTGGATGAGCGCAATCGCCAACCTTTCGGCTTCTTGAGCGGTGGTGCTTCTCTGGCGCTTGCCGAGAATGTAGCAGGCATCGGTTCTCTGGCTCTTTGTCCAGGACAGATTGCTGTGGGCATCAATGTGAGCGGAACTCATGTGCAGGCTGTAAGTGAGGGTGATACGGTTACGGCATACGCCAAACTCGTACACAAGGGCAGAACCTTGCATACCTGGGAGGTTGCCATCAAGAATACTGCGGGCGAATTGATTTGCACCGTGCAGGTAACCAACTATGTGTTTACTCCTAAAAAGAATGAGTCGAAGAAGGAATCAGATAAAGAGAATTCTAAAAAGACAGAAGAATAAGGTATGACAGCATTTGCATACTATCGTTTGCCTTATCTGCATCACGCAAGTTTTGTGGCGCAGCATCAGGGAGAGCCGGAGGTGCTCTCCTCTGTGGCAGAACTGAATGGCAAGGAGGGCTTTGTAATAGCTCCTTTCTCGCCGTCCAGCGACTGTCCTGTGCTGCTCATTCATCCCGATGAAAACAGGCTTCTGGCTATCTCTGATGAAAGAGCTGTCTCTAGCTCGGAATCGGAATTAGAAGAAAGTATTCCTGCCCGTGATATCTATGCTGAAGATTTTGAATGTTTCCATCGGGAGTTGGAAAAAGGAACTTTCAGAAAGATAGTGCTGGCAAGAAAGGCAACCTTGCGAATGGCCGATAAGGATTTCGAAAAGCTTTTTATGAAGGCTTGCCGCATGTATCCCCGTCTCTTTGTCGCCCTGGTCTATACCCCGCAGTCGGGGATGTGGCTGATGGCCACTCCTGAAATCTTGCTCAAGGGGGAACAGGGAAAGATGCAGACGATGTCGCTTGCCGGAACCCAAAAGGCAGAGCCTTCACGTACTATTGCCGATTATCCGATAGAGGGTGTGGAGTGGTCGCTGAAGAACAGGGAGGAACAGCAGTATGTAACGGATTATATCGAAGATTGTATCAAGGCTTTCTCTAATGATTATCAGTTGAAAGGTCCTTATACCACGATGGCGGCAAATCTCTATCATCTCCGCACCGACATCACTTTCCTTCTTCGTGATGAAGGCAAATTAGGCGACGTGATTCATACGCTTTATCCTACGCCTGCCGTCTGCGGTATCCCGAAGGATGAGGCTCGCCAGTTTATCCTTCAACATGAACATCAGTCTCGCAAATACTATAGTGGTTTTGTGGGGCCTATCTCTCCGCAGGGAAAGACCCATCTTTTCGTCTCTCTCCGCTGCATGAATATCCTGCCAGAAGGTATCTGTGAACTCTATGCCGGTGGCGGATTGCTCAAGGAGAGTGAGATGGAAAAGGAGTGGAAGGAAACAGAAGCTAAGATGCAGACCATCAGGCGGGTTCTGATTTAGTTAACAGTTTATAGTTTATAGTTGATAGTTCATGTATAGTAATATAGATAATGTCAATATCCTGACGGGTGTTCTACAATCGCATGGTATGAGAAGGGTGGTGGTTTGCCCGGGAAGTCGCAATGCGCCTATCGTACATAATCTCAATGAAACGGAAGGTATCACCTGCTATCCTGTTACCGATGAGCGCAGTGCCGGTTTTGTGGCTATGGGCATTGCCTTGGGCAATCCGGCTCCTTGTCCGGCTCCTGTGGCAGTATGCGTCACATCCGGTTCGGCATTGCTCAATCTCTATCCGGCAGTCTGCGAGGCATATTATCAGAAGGTGCCTATCATCGTGATTTCTGCTGACAGACCCGAAACCTGGATAGGACAGCAGGATGGACAGACCCTTCCGCAAGCCAACGTCTTCGGAACGGTGGTGAACCGGAGCGTGAATCTTCCTATCATATCCAATGAAGAGCAGGCTTGGTATTGTGAACGGTTGGTTCATGAGGCTATTATCGATTGCGTGCATCGAAAGATTGGTCCGGTACATATTAATATACAGCTTTCCGAACCGCTTTATCAGTTTACGCTCGATAGACTCCCGAAGATACATTGGGTGGATTATGTGAAGAGTAATCTCTTTGGTGGAAGTTTCCATTATGGTGACATGCTCGATTTTCTGAATGCCAGAAAACCGATGATAGTGGTGGGACAGGATTATCCATGCAGTCAGCTTGTTGGTATCAAACAGATAAATTGGCGAACCGTTACGCTAATTGAGCCAACTGCTTTGGGAACATCGAGCGAAGATCCGGCATGCCGGGATTTCTCTCGCAATCTCCTGGTTACCAATTTCGATGAAGTATTGAATAAGGTGGGGGATGACGAGAGTTATATGCCCGATTTTATCCTCTATGTAGGAGGTACTCTGGTGAGCAAGCGCTTGAAGCAGTTCCTTCGCCTTGCCGTGAAGAAGGGAGCCAAGGTATGGCGTGCTAGTACCGATGGTGATTACATCGATACCTTTATGCGTATCGATCGCATTTTCCAATGCGATACCACCCTGCTGGCGGATGCCATGACTTCTTACGATCTGGCTTATCAGGATGATGTGAATGCATACAGAGAGCGTTGGGAGAAGGCACTTTTGGCGGCAAAGCGTCATGCCTTTGATTACGAACCGCCATTCAGCAGTATGGCAGCCGTAAAGGCATTCCAAACGGAATATCTGGCTCATTCGCTGGATGATACCCGTGAATGCCGTCTGTTTTATGGCAATAGTATGGCGATTCGACTGGCCTGCATCTATGCTCGCCAGTATGTGCATTGCAATAGGGGCGTGAATGGCATCGAGGGATCTCTATCTACTGCTGCAGGTTTGTCAGTCTATCTCTCGGAGTATCATCATCCTGATGCCAGGAACCAGCAGAAGGTATTCTGTGTGCTGGGTGACCTGAGCTTCTTCTACGATCAGAATGCTCTCTGGAATCAGAATCTTAATGGCAGCCTTCGCATTCTTTTGCTGAATAATGGCGGTGGAGCTATCTTTGCCAAGTTCAAGGGATTGAAGGAGAGTGCGGCACGTGAGAAGCTGGTGATGGCTGAGCACTGCACCTCGGCCTATCACATCTGCCAGGCACAGAATGTAACCTATCAGAATGCCGATGATATGAAGTCGCTACATGAGGGCATCGACTGGCTCATCCATACCGAGTCTGACAGACCGATGCTCTTGGAAGTGCTAACGGATATAGAAACAGATAATCAAGTAATAGAAGAATATTATAATAGTTTTCAAATATGAGAGAATGGAAAAAGATAGAAGGTTTTGATTTCAAGGAAATCATCTTCGAGGAGTATAATCATATCGCTAAGATTACCATCAATCGTGAGCGTTATCGCAATGCCTTCACCCCATTGACCACCTGGGAGATGGCGCAGGCTTTCAACTACTGTCGTGACTGTCTGGATATCCGTGTGGTTATCCTGACGGGTGCTGGCGACAAGGCGTTCTGTGCCGGTGGTGATATGCATGTGAAGGGCAGAGGTGGATATGTAGGCAACGACGGCGTGCCTCGTCTCAACGTGCTCGATGTACAGATGCAGATTCGCCGCTTGCCTAAGCCGGTTATCGCCATGGTAAATGGTTATGCCATCGGTGGCGGTCATGTGCTCCATGTGATGTGCGACCTGACCATCGCTTCAGAAAATGCCATCTTTGGTCAGACCGGTCCTAAGGTGGGAAGCTTTGATGCCGGTTTCGGTTCTTCATATCTGGCACGAATGGTAGGTCAGAAGAAGGCTCGTGAAATCTGGTTCCTCTGCAAGCAGTATTCTGCAAAAGAGGCTGAGGAGATGGGAATGGTAAACAAGGTGGTTCCTCTCGATCAGTTGGAGGATACCTGTGTAGAGTGGGCTGAAATCATGATGGAGCGTTCTCCTTTGGCTCTCCGTATGATCAAGGCTGGATTGAATGCCGAGTTGGATGGTCAGGCAGGTATCCAGGAGTTGGCTGGCGATGCCACCATGCTCTATTATACCATGGATGAGGCACAGGAAGGTGGTAAGGCTTTCCTGGAGAAGCGCAAGCCTCGCTTCGAGGATTATCCTCAGTTCCCATAATAAAAAAGGGGGTGTGTCATAAGTCACATCTAATACGCCCTGAAAGAAGAGAGTGTTTTGCATCCACACGCCCTGAAAGGGCAGAAGCTCCTAGCCCAGGGCATCGCCCTGGGTATTTGTGGATGTAAACCTGTCGCCCTGAAAGGGCAAAAGCTTTCAATTTCAAAGCTTTTGCCCTTTCAGGGCGACTTTGCTTTTTGCAAACATTACCCAGGGCGATGCCCTGGGCTAGGAGCTTTTGGGCTTTCAGCCCGTCCTCGGCTGCCATTATCTAGACTTATGACACACCCTCTTTTTTATTTCGTTTTTTATTCGTGTGTAGCGAATCTCTGTTCTGCGAGCTTCTCATACTTGGTTCCTGGCTTGCCATAGTTGGCATAAGGCCAGATGCTGATGCCGCCGCGAGGAGTAAAGATACCTGTTACCTCGATATACTTTGGATCCATCAGCTTGATGAGGTCCTTCATGATGATGTTCACGCAGTCCTCGTGAAAATCACCGTGGTTGCGGAAACTGAAGAGATAGAGTTTCAGGCTCTTGCTCTCTACCATCTTCACGTCAGGAATATAGCTGATGCGAATCTCAGCAAAGTCAGGCTGACCCGTGATAGGGCAGAGGGATGTAAACTCAGGGCAGTTGAAACGTACCCAGTAATCATTGCCAGGGTGCTTGTTGACGAAGGTCTCTAATACCTCTGGCGCATAATCCATTCTATATTGGGTCTTGGCACCCAGTGCCTTCAACCCATCTTCTTTTCTATCCATTGTTCTATTCTATTGTTTAATTCTAATGTTTCATGTTTGTTTTTGGAGCAATCTCTTTCTGAAAGCATTAAATCGATCCTAACTTGAAGATGTTGTAGGAGATGTTGTTGTCATACACATCCTCGCTCTCGTGTTTCTTAATCGCATTGACCACACGGATGGTGATAGGCAGCACGATGATTTCATACACGGTCTTCAGTACCACCTGCCAGAGCATCAGCCAAGGCAATTCTGAGGTTGGAACGATTCCGCCCAGGGCAAGAGGGAAGAAGATCAGACTGTCGCAACTTTCGCCAGCTACCGTACTCCAGATGGCACGGGCAGAGAAATGCTTGCCGCCATCTCGGATCTTCATCACGCTCATTACGTAGGCGTTGGCAAAGGAACCTACGATGAATGCCACGAAAGAGGCGGCTGCAATGCGGGGAGCCAGACCGAAGATGGCATGGAAGCCGGCATCGTTGGTCCAGTAGGGAGCGGCTGGTATCCAGTCGCAGATGGCACCCAGGGTTACGAAGAAGAAGTTCATGGCGAAGCCGGTCCAGATGAGGAGACGGGCTTTCTGGTAGCCCCATACTTCGCATACCACATCATTGATGATGTAACTTACCGGGAACACGATCAGACCGCCGGTCAAAGAGATGGGACCAACGGCGATTTGCTTTGTTTCGAGCACGTTTGCCGCAATGAGACAAACGCAGAAGAGGATGCTGAAAAGCATAAACAGCACACTCACTTGAGTTGTTTTCTTTTCCATTTTCTTGTTTTTTACGAGGTTTACCAAGCACTCGGATTATACTTACTTTTTAATTCGGGCTGCAAAATTACAACTTTTCTCTCTAACTGCCAAATATTTACTCAAGTTTTTCAAATAAAAAAGCCCCAAGTACTATCTCTAGCACTTGGGGCTTCTATCTAACTAAACCTAAACTAATCTAACAATCTAACCTAACTTCTAAACAATTTAACCTAACCAAACAATCTAACCTAATCAAACAAACTTTTTATGAAAACTTATCAACTTATTGACACTTCCTCTTATTGCAATCTCCATACCAAAGTCTCTATTTCTGCCAAATAGGCAGAAAAGAACGAGAAAGACAGAAAAAAGCCCGCCATTCTGTCGTGAATGCGGGCTTATCATATTAATTACCTCAGTTCTTTTTTACATAAGAGAACCGCTGTTCCTCTCGGTTCCACCGAGAATCCTCAGCTCCCAGTCCCCCAAGTCTTTATTTCTCCATAAATTTCTTGGCAGCTCTGAGCTGGTGTCTCATCACGCTCAGGAACTCCTGGCTCTCCTGCAATACATTCAGATAAACCAGAGAAATCTGCATCAGCGAGTTGTCTGAAAGATGCTGGATGCGGTCGATATGCTTCTTGCGAAGTGCGCTCAGTTCATCCTTGCAGGCATCAGCCTCGGCGAGAATCTCGCGATAGTTCTCATAGCGGCTTGTCTCTATCTGCTCACAACTCATGCGCATCAGGTCGTTGATCTTCTGTCGAACAGGAGCAAACTCCTTGGTGTACTCTTCTGGCAGTGGGTTGAAGTTGTTGTCCACGTGCTCCTTGATAGGGTCGAGCATACGACGCAGAGAGTAGATAAACTGCTGATTGCTGTTGGCTCCCAGATGGAACCAGGTGTTGCGCTCGATGGCAATCTCCATAGGCGATTTCTTCAAACCGAGCATCTCCTGGCGACGGAACTTCTTCAGCATATCCTGCTCCTTCTTCAAGTCCTTGTTGGCATGACGGAGATACTTAGGATTCTCGTTGGCAAGACCATCCATAATCTGGTTGAACTCGTTGAGTGCAAAGTGGCAGACGAAGCTCTGGGTGCGGGATACCTGGCGACGAAGCAGATCCCATACAATCTCTGGATCGTGTGAGCGCATCATCAACTGGAAGGTGCTGCCCTTGCTCTCTTCCTTTGCCTTCTTGTTATACTGGATGTTGCTGCGGATGAGCAGGAAGATAACCAATGCCATGAAGCAGCTCTGGATTCCTACACCGCCGAAGTGCATGATGAGGCAGACAATGGCGCAGGCTGCGAAAGCTACACCGGCTGTGATGAACCATCCACCAATCACACTCAATACACCGGTTACACGGAACACGGCACTCTCACGGCTCCAGGCTCTATCTGCGAGTGAAGAACCCATTGCTACCATAAAGGTTACGTATGTAGTTGAGAGTGGCAACTTCAGATTGGTACCGATGGTGATGAGCATACTTGCCAATACCAGGTTTACGGCTGCACGAACCACGTCGAAGGCAGCGCTTTCTTCCAACTCTACATCGTTCTTGTCGAATCGGCTGTTGATCCAGTTCATCAAAGGCTTTGGCAAGAACTGCTTCAGCCATGAATCTGTAGCTTGGCAGTTGCGTACAATCACGCGGGCTGCAGAAGAGCTTCCGAACATCTCGTCGCCTTCGTCCTGACGGCTCAAGTCCACAGAAGTCTTGATCACGTTCTGAGCCTTCTTGGAAGTAGCCATGGCGATGATCATCACGGCTCCGGCAGCGAGGAGATAAACTGGAGTTGTCTTGGCGCTATCCATCAGAGAAGTCATCATAAACTGGTCTGGAGCAGCACCATTTCCATTCGCCATATAGTCCTGATAAGAAGAAAGACCAGCCAGAGGCACACCAATGAAGTTAACCAGGTCGTTACCGGCGAAAGCCATCGCCAGGGCGAAAGTACCCATCAGCACAGTAAACTTGAAGATGTTGATACGGCAGAGATGCAGGAACTCCATCACGATGGCAGAACCCACGAAGGTGATGCAGAGCAGCAAGCCAAGGTTCTGGTCGATATAATTGCGCCACTCAGCTGGCAGGTAAGGACTCTTACCCAAGCCCTTCATGAAGATGAAGTAAGAGAGGGCTGTGAAAGCGATACCGCCAAAGATGGCGATGCTGTAGCGTGAATGCTTGCGATAATTAAAGGTGAAGACAATACGTGAAAGCCACATTACGAAGGCACCGAATACGAAGGCGATGATGACAGATGAGAAGATACCCATGATTACCTCCAATGCCTTGTTACTGTTCAGCAAGACACCGTAGTTCAGACTGTCGTCTCCGTACATCTTCAATGTAGCGAGGATAAAGGCACCTCCCAGGAGCTCGAACACCAGTGATACGGTGGTTGATGTTGGCATACCCAACGTGTTGAAGACATCGAGGATGATCACATCGGTCACCATCACGGCTAGGAAGAGCGTCATCACTTCTTCAAAGGTGAAGTGGTCTGGACTCATGATGCCGTGTCGGGCGATATCCATCATTCCCGATGACATGATGGCTCCCAATACTACACCGCAGGATGCGATGATCAGCACCGTGCGAAACTTTGCCACCTTAGCTCCGATGGCAGATTGCAGGAAGTTAACAGCGTCGTTGCTGACTCCTACGAAGAGATCAAACACTGCCAAACAGAGCAGGAAGATCACGATACAAAGATAAATCGTACTCATTACTTATTTAATGTTTATTGTTATTATCCTAATTCCTTCGTTTTCGGGTGCAAAGGTACGTAAGGGATGTTACAGGCTATTTAAACAGATGTTACAATCTGGTTAAAATGGAGAAATGGCTAGGGCCCTTAGGTTCGATATAATTCTTCCCTTAAAGGAATTGCTTTCTACCTTTAAAGGAAAATGTTTCTAGAGTTAGCAGGAAGTTTCGTTCAGCGACGTTGAATGTCCGTTCAGCGACGTTGAATGTATGTTCAGCGACGTTGAATGTAGGTTCAACGACGTTGAACGGAACTTTCTTCTAGTTTTAAAAACAATTTCGTTGTGGTTTCTTGGGAAAAGAAAAAGGAGATAAAGATAATAAAAAACAGATTTTTCCGATAATATTAGAAAAGAAAAAGAATATGATGGAGAAATTAAAACATACCAAAGCGATAGCTTTTGATGCCGATGATACGTTGTGGGCTTTGCAAAACTACTTCGAGGAAGTGGAACATGAGTATTGCGAACTGCTTTCGGAGTATGGAAGCGAGAAGGAAATCTCTGCTGCCCTCCTGGAAACGGAGGGTAAGAATATGCCCGATCTAGGCTACGGCTGCAAGGCGTTCACCATCTCGCTGGTGGAGAATGCCGTAAAGGTGAGCCATGGAAAGGTGGAGGCAAACGTCATTGCGCAGATCGTGGATTTGGGCAAGAGTCTGCTGCATCTCGATGCCAAACCTTTGGAAGGCGTAGAGAAGACAATAGCCTGTCTGAAGGATAGATTAATACAAAATGCAGGAAATGCATCTTTGAAATACAAGCTCGCAGTTTTTACTAAAGGCGAGTTGATGGACCAGGAAAACAAGTTGTGGCGTTCGGGGTTGCAGCGTTATTTCGATGTGGTGAGCATCGTGAGCGATAAGACTCCCGAGGCTTATCGCCGCCTTTGCAGGGAGTTGGATGTGAGTCCCGAGGAACTCGTGATGGTGGGCAACAGCTTCAAAAGCGATATTGCTCCGGCATTAAAAATCGGAGCTTCGGCTGTCCATATCCCCTTTCATACCACATGGGCGCATGAAAAGACAGAGGAATTTGAACATCCCAAGCTCCGTCGTATTTCAAGATTCGAGGAACTTCTCGATATCTTGTAACTCTATATCTTATAACTCGATATCTAATTTGATATTTTATAACTCGATATTTTATAAGGGTCTTATAAAACCCTTATAAAATACTCATATAATACTTTTATTCTTCTCCTTCTTCATCTTTCAGTGATTCCAAAGTCTCAACGAATGGACTGTGGAAGGTGCTGAAGAGATGTAGAATCTCCTTGCGCTGCTCCTCTTCCTCATCCCAGAGGCTGATTTTACCCTTCTGATGAGCCTTGATGAGCTTGGCGCAACGCTTAATCTTGCGCTTGTTGTTGCGAGCCTGCAACTGGTCGCCCTGAATTGGCTTTTGGGTAACGAACGAGAAGGCTACAAGCTGGTTCATGAACATGTCGAACATAGGGTCGTCGTGACTCCAGTCGCTGTCTTTCAGCCAGAACCACTGGAACAGATATTTCTGCTCCATGGCAATGAGTTGCTGTCCCAGGGTATCCATGTCGATGCCCTTAGCCATCTGCTCCTTAACAAAGGCTACGAGACTTTCTGGATTGATTTCCATTTCTGCTTCGTGGGCGATAGAGCTGCCTGCAATATTGATGCGCCAACGATAGTTCTTGTTCTTGATGAGTGCAGAGTGGGCATTCATCATCAGCTCGCTCAACTTTCCCTCTGATGGAATCTGGTCAACCACGGCAAGGCGCTGGCGTTGGTCGCGTACCACTAGCTGGGCATCCTCGTGGCGCAATACGCAGAGATATACCAACTTGTTCTCGTCGAGTTGCAAGGTGAAGCGGTCGTTGTTGTCATCGCCCACGAACTCATAATGGTAGTTGTCCACCTGGTCGTGAGGAATCTCAATCTCCTCGTGCACCTTGTTGTTGTCTGCATCATAGAGAGAGAAACCGATATAAGGAATCTGGATGTTCATGGTGAAAGGATTACCTTCTTCAGGAATCAGCGTCAGGCGTAGACCCTCGTCGCCGAAGTCTTCCTTCTTGCATACAAATCCGTCGTCGGTCTTCTCTGCCTTCTCCACCTTCACGTCGCCATGACGCCAATAGATGTCGAAGGTGATGGTGCTGTCATCCTCGGCTGTCACCTGGATGAAGTCGTCGATGTCCTGACCCAGATAGACCACGGTGGCTGGTTCGTAAACCTCCGTATCGTCGTCCTCAAGTGGTTTCACCTGAATCAGACCCGGCATTGGGTCATCTTCCCATTCGTCCTCTTCGGCAGCGGAAACCGATTTGAAGACGAGGAAAATCATTCGCTGTTCCTCCTTACTGCCGTCTTCACGGCAGAGAAAAACCTTCGACTCCTTAGGGATAAAGAAAGGAGAGGATAAGTAAGGGTTCTTACATAATGCTGTGTATTCCACCTCAGTCCAGACAGGCAAGGTGTGCTTGTTCGTATTATTTGTCATATCTGTTTTTTATGTATTATCCTATTTTACTGAATTGCGGAATTGAATTTCCGAAAACGGCTGCAAAGTTACGGAGAATTACAGACAATACAAAATTTCGAGCCGTTTTTTTTAGCATAATTGCCGTGTTTTCTTCATTTTTGGGCTTGATGATTTGGCTCTTTCAAATATTTATAGTAGTTTTGCAGAAAAAATTAGCTAGATTAATGAGTGATATGACAATGAAAATCAAGACATGGGGTGCGATGGCACTGGCTATGCTGGCACTGGCGGCGTGCCATAGGGGCAATAAGCGCCCTCCACGCATGGATAATTCCAAGCTTGCCATCAGCCTTTCCAAGCCTGCCAAGGGCGACAGGGCTATCTATGGACTTGCCTGCATGGGCTGCTCGGATACTGCCGTGGTGCTGCTGCCCAATGGCGGCGGCGACCCCGTGAGATACAATATCCTGGATGCCAGCAGAAACCATCAGGTGTTTGGCGACATTGAAATTGGCGACTGGATTTGCGTGATGCCTTGTACAAACAAGAACGACCGCAACGGGGCGGATATGGTGATAGACCTCGACAAGCTGAAGGCCACCTGGACTTATCCTGTGATGCCTCATTTGCGCGATGTATCGCATCTGTCGAAGCGCCAGCAGGCGCGCATTCTTGCCAATATGCCCGATAGTATCGTAGAGAATTATATGGTGCCACGCCAGTATGGCTTCACTTTGAAGCGCATGAGCGAGGCACTCTCCGTGGGTCACGTGATGGCAAATGCCGATGTGGAGGATGATAGCCCTGTGGAATATCCGGAAGTACCTTTCTATACAGAATGGCATCCTTATAACGGCAAGCTGATTCTGGTGAAAGGCAGAAGGGAGTTGGGAGAGATGGTGGTTAACGAGAAGACCACCTACGATACCCTCTCCTTTGTCTACATGAAGGGCGATTCCCTGGCTCTGCGCAACAGTGCCGGTGTGGTGACTGGCTACAAGCGTAGCAAGGATGCCCGCACCGTGAATGCCAAGGCGGATGCGGCGGCTGCCAAACTCAGCGAAAAGTTGAAGCGAGAGTTGAAATAAAGTAAGAAGATTACATAATAAAATTAAAAAAAAAGGAGATTAGACCGATTTCTCGATTTTTTTGTCTAATTTTGCACCTTGGTATGGAATGTCTGGGCTTTCTGATGGCTTTCAATAAGCTTTCTGATAGTTTTCAGAAGAGAATATGATGGCTTTGGCTTCAGAGGCAAGACAAGTCCTATACCTTATTATATATAATAGGAATATAAGAAATTTAAGAATAAGAATGAAGAAGAAAATTCAGTTCAGTCTCGTTTATCGAGACATGTGGCAGAGTTCTGGTAAGTTCCAGCCACGCAAAGATCAGTTGGCTAAGATTGCCCCAGTTATCATCGAAATGGGTTGCTTCAGCCGTGTTGAGACCAATGGTGGTGCTTTCGAGCAGGTAAACCTTTTGGCAGGTGAGAACCCTAACGATGCAGTACGAGCTTTCTGCAAGCCTTTCAATGAGGTGGGCATCAAGACTCACATGCTCGACCGTGGATTGAACGCTCTTCGTATGTATCCTGTGCCAGACGATGTACGTGCCTTGATGTACAAGGTGAAGGCTAAGCAGGGTACCAACATCACCCGTATCTTTGATGGTTTGAACGATGTTCGTAACATCATTCCTTCTATCAAGTGGGCTAAGGAGGGTGGTATGACTCCACAGTGTGCGCTCTGTATCACAAACTCTCCTGTTCATACACTCGAATATTATATGAACATCGCCGACCAGCTCATCGCTGCCGGTGCAGAGGAAATCTGCTTGAAGGATATGGCTGGTATCGGTCAGCCTGCATTCCTCGGTAAGCTCACCAAGATGATCAAGGACAAGTATCCTGAGATCATCATCCAGTACCACGGTCACTCTGGTCCTGGTCTCTCTATGGCTTCTATCCTCGAGGTCTGCAACAATGGTGCCGACATCATCGATACAGCCATCGAGCCATTGTCATGGGGTAAGGTTCATCCAGACGTCATCTCTGTCATCAGCATGCTGAAGAACGAGGGCTTTGAGGTGCCTGAGATCAATATGAGCGCTTATATGAAGGCTCGTGCCATGACTCAGGAGTTCATCGACGAGTGGCTCGGATATTTCATCAACCCAGGTAACAAGATCATGTCTTCATTGTTGCTCGGTTGTGGTCTCCCTGGCGGTATGATGGGTTCTATGATGGCAGACCTCGGCGGTATGCGTCAGACCATCAACAACATCCGCAAGAAGAAGGGTGAGGAAGAGTTGTCTATGGACGACCTCCTGATCAAGCTCTTCGACGAGGTAGAGTATGTATGGCCACGCGTAGGTTACCCTCCATTGGTAACACCATTCAGCCAGTATGTAAAGAACATCTCATTGATGAACCTCCTCACCATGGAGCAGGGCAAGGGCCGCTTCGTAATGATGGACGATTCTATGTGGGGTATGATTCTCGGTAAGAGCGGTAAGATTCCTGGAGAGATTGATCCAGAACTCGTAGAGCTTGCCAAGAAGCAGGGCCGTGAGTTCACAGATGTGGATGCTCACACATTGCTTACTAATGCACTCGACGACTTCAAGAAGGAGATGGACGAGAACGGATGGGAGTATGGTCAGGACGACGAGGAACTCTTCGAACTCGCTATGCACCCAGAGCAGTATCGCAACTTCAAGAGTGGTCAGGCTAAGAAGAACTTCCTGGCTGACCTCCAGAAGGCAAAGGATGCTAAGCTCGGTTCTACTCTTACTCCAGCTCAGCTCGCTGAGTTCAAGCACGCCAAGGCTGATGCCATCGTATCACCAGTAGCCGGTCAGATTTTCTGGGAGTTCCAGGGCGAGGGCGAGTGCCAGCCAGCTGTAGAGCCATTCATCGGTAAGGAGTACAAGGAAGGTGATGCCTTCTGCTACATCCTCGCTCCATGGGGTGAGTTTGAGACAGTTCCTGCCGCTTTGGGTGGTAAGCTCGTGGAAATCAATGCTAAGCAGGGCAGCAAGATCCGCAAGGGTGACGTCATCGCTTACATTGAGCGCAACGCTGAGTAAACATTAAATTTATGAATTATCAAGCAATTATTGATAAGTATTATCCTGAGGATAATGAGCTTCGTCATATCCTCATCACACATAGTCAATCTGTAGCGCGAAAAGCGCTACAGATTGTTTCGTCTCATCCCGAACTGCATCTGGATGCCCGGTTTATAGAGGAAGCAGCCATGCTTCACGACATCGGAATCTTTCAGACCGATGCTCCTGGCATTCACTGTTTCGGTTCGCAGCCTTACATCTGTCATGGCCGACTGGGTGCCGAACTGCTGCGCAAGGAAGGATATGAGCGACATGCTCGGGTATGCGAGCGCCACACCGGTGCCGGTATTACGAAAGAGCAGATCGAGAAGCAGCAACTGCCACTGCCTCACCAGGATTTTCTGCCGGAAACCATGGAGGAGAAGGTAATCTGCTATGCTGATAAATTCTTCAGCAAGACTCATCTCGACAAGGAAAAGAGTATAGAAAAGGCAGAGAAAAGTCTCGCTAAGTTTGGCGAGGAAGGAGTAAAGCGCTTCCAGCAGTGGGAGCGGATGTTTGAAAAGTAGAATATAATTTTCTGAAGTTTTATTGGGTTTATGAAACTCTAATATTTTTCTGAATGAGAAAACAATCAACCATAGCTGTTCTGTTGCTTGCCTCCATCGCTACCATGATGGTGGCAAACCCGGGTATGCCTGCCGTCGTCAATTCCCTGGAGGATGATGCCGCCAATGATACCACGAAGATGGATTCCCTGCAGAAGGCTATATGGAAACACAATAAGGTGGTGGATGACAGCATCCGGCTCGATAGTATCAATCGAAAGAAGTCGGGCGGCATCGACGCACCTGTCAATTATCAGGCCGACGACTCGCTGGTGTATGATGCCCACAGCAAGGTGGCGCATCTCTATGGCAACTCGAACGTGAAGTACGAGAACATGGATCTCACCTCCGACCGCATCTCGATGGATTTGGACAAGAGCAACGTCAGGGCGAGCGGTACGGCCGACTCTACGGAGGAGGGTGGCGTGAAGGGTAAACCTGTCTTCAAGATGGGCAGCGATACCTACGACACCGATACCATCAAGTTCAATTTCAAGAGCAAGAAGGCACTTATTAATAATGTATATACCGAGCAGCAGGATGGATTCCTCACGGGTATGAAGTCGAAGCGAGATTCCTCGGGTGTCATCTATCTGCAGCATGGCAGATATACCACCTGCGATGATCAGCACCCTGATTTCTATATCTCGCTCTCCAGGGCAAAGATGCGACCGGGCAAGGACGTGGTTTTCGGACCGGCTTATCTCGTGGTCTGCGATGTGCCTATGCCGCTTGCCATCCCATACGGATTCTTCCCGTTCACCAAGAGCTACAGTAGCGGTTTCATCATGCCTACCTATGGCGACGAAACGGCACGAGGCTTCTATCTGCGTGATGGCGGATATTACTTCGCCATGAATGATAAATGGGATTTGAAACTGTTGGGCGAAATCTATACCAAGGGTTCCTGGGGTATCTCGGCAGCCAGCAACTATCGCAAGCGATACAAATATTCCGGCTCGTTCTATTTCAGCTATCAGGACACCAAGAATGGTGATAAGGGCATGCCTGACTTCACCGAACAGGAGAGTTTCAAGATTCAGTGGAGCCATCGCCAGGACTCGAAGGCAAATCCGTTCAGTTCGCTTTCGGCAAGCGTCAACTTCGCCACATCGAGCTACGAGCGCAACAACCTCAACTCGCTCTACAATCCGCAGACGATGACGCAGAGTACGAGAACCTCTTCCGTAAGCTGGAGTACCAACTTCTCGAGCATCGGAATGTCGCTCAGCTCTACCGCCAACCTCTCGCAGAATATGCGCGACTCGTCGATAGCCATGACGCTGCCCGACCTGAACATCAGCATCTCGCGCTTCTATCCGTTCCGCAGAAAGAAGATGGTGGGCGACGAGAAATGGTACGAGAAGATTGCCATGAGCTATACGGGTCACATTTCCAACAGCATCAATACCAAGGAGGATAAGCTGATGCATAGTTCCCTCATCAAGGATTGGCGCAACGGATGGCAGCATCAGATTCCGGTGAGCGCTTCGTTTACCCTCTTCAAGTATCTCAACGTAACGCCATCGTTCAACTTCACCGACCGTATGTACACCAACAAGGTGGAGAAATCGTGGGATGCTACCACCCAAAAGGAGGTGTGCGATACCACCTACGGCTTCCACAACGTATATAACTGGAACATGAGCGTGGGAATGAGTACGAAGATTTATGGCTTCTGGATTCCTAACCGCAAGCTGTTCGGCAATAGGATAGACAGGATCCGCCACGTCATTACCCCAACGGTGAACTTCAGTTATGCGCCAGATTTCGGAGCATCCCGCTATGGCTACTGGGATACTTATCAGAAGACCGATGCCGACGGCAATGTGTCGCTGGTAAGTTATTCGCCTTATCAGAACGCCCTCTATGGTGTGCCGGGCAAGGGAAAGAGCGGAAATATTTCGTTTACCCTGGGCAACAACCTGGAAATGAAATGGAGGGATAAGAACGACAGCTTGAAGAAGGTGAGTCTCATTGATGCGTTCGATATCAACATGAGCTATAACACCGCAGCCAAGGTGCGCCCTTGGAGTGATATGAACATCAACCTGCGCCTGAAGTGGTGGAAGAACTATACATTCAATATGAATGCCGTGTTCGCTACCTATGCCTACGAGATGGACGATAAAGGCAACGTGTATGTGGGTAACCACACAGAGTGGGGCAAGGGCCGATTCGGACGATTCCAGGGTATGTCGCAGAACTTCTCGTTCACGCTGAATCCAGAAAAACTGAAGAAACTCTTCGGTGGCGGCAGCGATGAGGACGACCGCGACAAGAACAAGCGTAAGGATGACGACGATGAAGGCTTGGATACCGACATCGAGAGCAACGTAGATGATAATATCGAAAAGGGTAAGACGGCTGCCAAAAAGAGCGGAGGCGGAAAGGCTAAGACCGACTCGGATGGCTACATGGCATTCAAGATGCCGTGGTCGCTCACCTTCGGATATGGTGTCACCATGCGTGAGGATACCCGTCGTGAGAAGTTCAACGAGAAGACGATGCGCTATCCGTATAAGTTCACCCAGACGCTGAACATGAGTGGTAACATCCGCATCAGCGACGGCTGGAACATCAGCTTCTCTTCTGGTTACGATTTCGAAAACTCGAAAATCAGTATGACCACAGCCAGTCTGGCGCGCGACCTCCACTGCTTCAACATGAGCTGTTCGGTGGTACTTGCACCATACACCAGCTACAACTTCACCTTCCGATGCAATGCAGCCACATTGACGGATGCCCTGAAGTATGACAAGCGAAGCGGTTATTCGAATGCTGTACAGTGGTATTAAGCCACCCTGAACGATATGAAATAGCAAGACGAGGATAGCAAGTATTGAAAAAATGCTGGCTATCCTCGTTTTTTATGACCCTATATTTGGATATGTCGATTTTTAATCGTATTTTTGTAGCGGTTATCTGAAAATAAGTAATCAGACTAAATATAATATATAATGAACAAGAAAACCGTATCTATTTTAACCTTTGCGATGCTGGGGGCACTTTCTGCCACCGCACAGCAGAAGACAGCATTGTCTTACTGGTTCGACACGCCTGTTACCCTGAAGGGACAGCAAGTTTGGTATGGAGGCCATCCTGAGAAATGGACTCACAAAAAGCCAATCACGGCTGGTGATACCGCCCGCAATCCGGATTCGGATTGGGAGTCAAAATCATTGCCTATCGGTAACGGAAGCATCGGTGCCAATATCCTGGGATCGGTAGAGGCTGAACGCATCACCCTGAACGAGAAGACGCTCTGGCGTGGCGGTCCGAACACCAAGAAGGGCGCTGCCTACTATTGGGATGTGAACAAGAATTCTGCCCATGTGATGCAGGAAATCAGAGATGCCTTTGCTGCCAACGACTGGGAGAAGGCTTCACAGCTCACCCGCAAGAACTTCAACAGTCCGGTGCCATACGAGTCTTATGCCGAGGATCCATTCCGTTTCGGTAGCTTTACCACGATGGGCGAGGCGTATATCGAAACCGGATTGAGCACCGTGGGTATGTCGAAATATCGCCGTGCCCTGTCGCTCGATTCAGCTTTGGCTACCGTTTCTTTCGTCAAGGATGAAGTGAGCTATCAGCGTGAATATTTCATCTCTTATCCAGCCAATGTGATGGCTATCCGATATAAGGCTTCCCGTCCTGGTAAGCAGAATCTCGTATTCTCTTATGCGCCTAACCCTGTTTCTACAGGCAAGATGGTGGCTGACGGCAAGAATGGTCTGCTCTGGGATGCACGTCTCGATAACAACGATATGCAGTATGCCGTCCGCATTCGTGCCATCAACAAGGGCGGTAGCCTTTCTAACGAAGGAGGAAAGCTGACCGTAAAGGGTGCCGACGAGGTGGTATTCCTCATTTCTGCCGATACCGATTACAAGGCAAACTATAACCCTGATTACAACGATCCTAAGACCTACGTGGGCGTGGATCCGCTGGCTACTACCCACGACTGGGTGAGCAAGGCAGAGGGCAAGGGTTATGCGCAGTTGCTCGATGAGCATTACAAGGATTACAGCCGCCTGTTTAATCGGGTAAGCCTGAATCTGAATGATGCGGCTAATGCCAACGATATGCCTATCGATGAGCGCCTGGCTAACTACCGCAAGGGTGCCAAGGATTTCTATCTGGAGCAGCTCTACTATCAGTTTGGCCGCTATCTGCTCATCGCCTCTTCACGTCCTGGCAACATGCCAGCCAACCTGCAGGGTGTATGGCATAACAACGTGGATGGTCCTTGGCGTGTTGACTACCATAACAACATCAATCTTCAGATGAACTATTGGCCAGCATGCACCACCAACCTGAGCGAGTGCGAGCTTCCGCTCTTCGACTTCATCCAGACACAGGTGAAGCCGGGCGAGAAGACAGCCAAGTCATATTACGGTACCCGTGGCTGGACTACATCTGTATCCAGCAACATCTTCGGCTTTACCTCTCCGCTGGCAAGCGAAGATATGTCGTGGAACTTTTCACCATTCGCCGGTCCATGGCTGGCTACCCATCTCTGGGATTATTACGACTATACCCGCGATAAGAAGTTCCTGAGCGAGACAGCATACGATATCATCAAGGGAAGTGCCAACTTCGCAACAGATTATCTGTGGCATCGCAAGGATGGTGTCTATACAGCAGCTCCTTCCACATCTCCAGAGCACGGACCGATAGACGAGGGTGCAACCTTCGCTCATGCCGTGATTCGTGAGATTCTGCTCGATGCGGTAGAGGCAAGCAAGATTCTGGGCAAGGATGCCAAGGATCGCAAGCAGTGGGAAGATGCCCTGAAGCACATTGCTCCTTATCAGATTGGCTGTTACGGACAGTTGATGGAGTGGTCGAAGGATATAGATGATCCTAAGGATGAGCATCGCCATGTGAACCATCTCTTCGGTCTGCATCCGGGCCGCACCATTTCGCCTATCACCACTCCTGTGCTGGCAAAGGCTTCCAAGGTGGTGTTGGAGCATCGTGGTGATGGTGCCACGGGATGGTCTATGGGTTGGAAGTTGAACCAGTGGGCTCGTCTGCACGATGGTAATCATGCCTACAAGCTTTATGGAAACCTGTTGAAGAACGGTACGCTGGATAATCTCTGGGATACGCACGCCCCATTCCAGATTGACGGTAACTTTGGCGGCACTGCGGGTGTCACCGAGATGCTGATGCAGAGTCACATGGGCTTTATCCATCTCCTCCCAGCCCTGCCTGATGCGTGGCAGAAGGGTTCCATCAAGGGCCTCCGTGCCAAGGGTAACTTCACGGTAGATATCTATTGGGATAACGGTCGCCTTACCAAGGCTGTCATCCTCTCAGGTTCCGGCGAACCTTGCCAGGTAAGATATGGAGATAAGGTGAAGAAGATGAAGACTCAGAAGGGCAAGACCTACGAGGTTAAGTTCTAACAGGCTGCCTGCAAGGACAGTCCCAGACTGATTTTATTGTTGGCTTCTGCCAGGCACTTGTTGCCGATATGCAGATATTTTTGTGTGGTCTGTATGCTGCTATGACCCAGAAGTTGGGAGATGGTGTAGATATCCACGCCCTGCTTCAGAAGGCGAGAGGCATAGGTATGGCGCGCACAATGGAAAGTGATAGGCTTGCTGGTAATTTGGTTATCAGCAAGCCATTTTTTTAGATGTTCATTCAGATGATGCTGCGAAAGACGGGAGAAATAGCAGAAGGGTTCTCCCTCATTTCCTTCTTTTGTATCATTTCCCTCTTTTGTATCTAAATCTATCATTTGTTTTTTTCTGATGCTTCGCAGTATTTCCACCGATTCCTTCGATAGCGGGATGTGGATTATGCGCTGCGTCTTCTTCATCTTTTTATGGATATAATAAACCCCATCTTCCTCCATGATGTCGTCGGAAGATAGGGTGAAGATGTCGCTTTCTCTAAGTCCTGTAAAGCAGCTCAGGCAATAGGCTTCCTTCACCAGAGGTTTCTGGCAAGGTGCCGCCACCAGTTTCTTCATTTCCTCATCAGAAAGCGTAGCCTTTTCCTTCTGAACTGGTTTTATATGATAAGAGGAGGGAAGAAGCTGGAATGGATTCTCCTTCAGATAGCCCAGTTTTACAGCTTCCTGCAGCACGGATTTCAGGTTGAGAACCTTCTGCTTGATGGTACTTTCCGATAGTTTCTTGTTTTTCTTCATATCATGATGCAAGTCGTTGGCATGGTAGAGATAGTCGATAAACTGCTTGCAGAATTCCACATCCACGTCTTTCAGCAGCATCTGGTCTGCCTCGTATTTCTCCTTCTTGTATTTCTTCTGAAAATTCTCCAGGTGTTTCACCATGGTAAGCACGTTTCCGCATCTTCCCTGATACGTTTTCTGTCCCGGTTTCAATCTATCCAAGGCGTATTTTCTGGCAAAATCAATGAGTTTGATTCCCTTCTTGTCATTCATTATAAAACCTGCAATACATGCGAAACGATTCTTTAGTCCGAAAAAACTCATAGCCATATCTCTTGAATAATTGATAGTTTAACTTTTTGCTTTTATTGTTTATTTAGAAGGCAAAGGTATAGAGATAATTCCAAACTGCCAAATAAAAAGGAGAAAAAGTACTGGAAAACGTGAATTTAGTGATACCGTTATTCGTTAACTTTATCGGGTGCAAAGGTAGGAAGATTTCTGAAACAACAATCATTTCAAAACGTGTTTAACACTTTATTAACTAAAATGTGTCAATTTTTCTTCAAATATGTTCAAAAAAGCGCTTTTTAGTTAAAGTTAGGGTATTGATACAATAAATATCGGTCAGTTATCTGTCTCTTTTGTGGCAAAAGATAAAGTTAACGAATAACTGTATCGCAGTAAAAGTTGGCTTTTGGTACAGTTAACGAATAACTGTTTCTGCAGTATCGTTCTGTGACGTGAATAAATAGAAGAGAATAAATAGTAAATAGTAGAAACTCAGAAATCAAGTCTATCTTTTATAAAGAAGACAAGTATAAACTCATGTATTAATTTATAAATCATTCAACTATATGGTATAATGCAAAAAACGAAAGAAAT
>ERZ791912.167-NODE-167-length-46284-cov-67.909862_pt1 | contig 46284 bp, 33 predicted proteins | sample MGYA00510141_ERZ791912 | MGnify/ENA primary metagenome ERZ791912 (study PRJEB30046, sample SAMN00792082) | human gut metagenome | study: EMG produced TPA metagenomics assembly of the A metagenome-wide association study of gut microbiota in type 2... | reverse complement strand
TAGTCTTCACTACGTGAGAAAGGTCGGTACCGGCTGCCTTCAGGATGTTCTGGGCATTGGTGAGGCTCTGACGAGTCTGCTCCTTGATGCCGCCCTCTACGAAGTTGCCTGTTGCAGGGTCGATAGGAATCTGACCTGATGCAAATACGAAACCGTTTACTTCGATAGCCTGGCTATATGGACCGATAGCTGCAGGCGCATTGTCTGTATGAATTGCGTTCATGATAATTGATGTTTTATAATTAATAACTTATATTCTATTCACTATATTCTTTTAGAAAATGTTTTCTCAGAAAATGTTCTTTCAGAAGAAATCTATATGATCCAGAGATGGAAGCCCTTCTGCTCCAGGGCACCCTTGATCTCCTTGACGTGTGCGGAGTCGCGGGTCTCCATCGTGAGTCGGAGCACGCAGGCATTCACCTTGTTGCGGTTGGCAGAACGGTCGTGATGAACTCCCGTGATGTTGCCGCCCAGACTTGCGATGACGGATGCCACTTCCACCAGCTCGCCCGGCTTGTCGTCAAGTTCCATCTCTATGGTGCAGAGGCGTCCGCTCTTCGAGAGACCGCGGTTGATGACGCGGTTCAGGATGGTTACATCGATGTTGCCGCCACTAACCACGCAGATGGTTTTCTTGCCCTTCACCGGCACCTTGTTGTACATCACGGCTGCTACACTTGCCGCACCGGCACCTTCTGCCACCATCTTCTCGCTTTCCAGAAGTTTCAGGATGGCAGCGCAAATCTCGTCCTCGCTTACGGTCACGATTTCGTCCACGTAGTTGGAGCAGGTCTCGAAGGTGAGTTTTCCCGGTTCCTTCACGGCGATGCCATCGGCAACGGTTGCCACAGAAGGCAATTTTTCCTGCTTATGGTCGTGAAGACTCTGAACCATGCTCGCTGCTCCCTCAGCCTGAACACCATAAACCTTTACGTTCGGGTTCAACGACTTGATGGCGAAGGCTACTCCTGAAATCAAACCGCCACCACCTACTGGTACAACGACCGCTTCTACATCAGGCAACTGGTCGAGAATCTCCAGTCCGATGGTTCCCTGGCCGGCAATCACGTTCTCATCATCAAAAGGATGCACGAAGGTATAACCAAATTCATCCTTCAACTCCAAAGCTTTCTGGTAAGCGTCATCGTAGACACCTGGAACCAGACAGACCTCGGCACCCAATCGCTTGGTAGCTTCTACCTTCGAGATAGGTGCACCTTCAGGCAAGCAGATGAGGCTCTTTACCCCCATGGCTGTAGCTCCGAGTGCCACACCCTGTGCATGGTTGCCTGCCGAACAAGCAATCACTCCCTTTTCTTTCTCCTCTTTAGAAAGTTGAGAAATCTTATAATACGCACCACGAATCTTGAACGAACCTGTCTTCTGTAGACATTCCGGTTTCAGATAAACATCACTCTCTGGGTTGATTCTTGGTGTGTGAACCAGCTCAGTTTTTCTAATCACCTTGCTCAGCACGAAGCGAGCCTTGTAGAAATTGTCAAGTTGTAACATAATGGTTGATATGCTTTTATTCTGTAGTCTGTCAGGAAATACTCTCCTGAGTGATTTTGCCTGCAAAGATACTTTAAATTCAAGAAAACACAAAATAATTCAAATTAATTTTTGTTTATTCGATAATAATGTGTAATTTTGTAGGCATGAAAAAGGCGATAGTTATCATATTCGCAGTCATGTTCTGCCTGCTTGCTGCCAGCTATTATTTTGACCTGGGCAGAAGTACTACGCTGAGGGCACTGCAGGAAAAAGGTAAACAGACGACGAAAGACAATATGCTCTCGTCGCAGAGCGTTACGTCTATCGCTTGCGATAGGCGAGAGTTGATGTGGATTGGTACATCGGCTGGAGTCAATGTATATGATGGCAAGAACTTCGTGCAGTTCGGTCACGACATCAAGGATACCACAGCCCTGCCCGATGACTATATCAACGTGCTGCATCTCGACAGAGCCGGCAGAATGTGGGTGGGAACGCAGAACGGACTTGCCCGGTATGTGGGAGCTTACCGCTTCCATCGCATCGCCCTGCCCGATGATCATGATAACATCGTGGCTATAGAGGACAGCAGGGAAAAGGATGATTCGATGGCGGTGCTGGTGAGTGACGGCAGCCGTACATTTCATATCAGTGGGGATGAGAAGATTACGCCATCCCATCGGCAGATACAGCCCAATCATTTCCAGGCTCCGCTTCCAAAAGACCTTTCTATCTTGCGCAAACCCGTAGAGGTGGTGAGTGCTACCTTCAAGGATCATGGTGATAATCTCTGGGTGGGTTACCGCAATTCGGGCTTTCAGGTTATTTCGCAGAATCGTATTGCTTACAAGAAAGCCAACGATAATCCTTTGGCAAAGGCTACCAAGGGAATGGCGATGCTCTGCATGACTGCGGTGGGAAATCATCTGCTGGCTGGTACAGCCCTGCGGGTGTTTATCTATGATTTGCAAAACCGTCGCATCGGACAGATACCATTCCGAAATATCTTCGATTCTGTTCCCGCACCCCAGAAAATCAATCTGAACAACATCGTGAAATATGATGATGAGCATGCCTGGATGGTGAGCGGACACCAGGTGGCGAGTTGCCGTATCAGCGATGAATGTGCCGATGTGCTCCACAAATCTCCCGTGTTGAAGTCTTTGCTTGGCTACGGATTGAAGGTGGGCGATGCTCTGTATGTATGCAGCGAGGGAGGAAAGCTCCTGCGTTTCCGCTTTGATAACCTGCAGCCTGATACCATCCCGGTCCCAAGTGCCTATTATGACCATGAAACCAAGATGGAGAAACTGGCCGATGGAAATATCCTGCTGTTTATGCAGGGTATGCATCTCGCCATCCTTTCTCCTAAAACGGGAAAGATAAAGGAGATGAAGGTGGCTGGCATGCCTGAGTACGGCAACTTCGACCCTGCCTTCGCTAAGCTGGATTCGTATGGAATGGTGTGGCTGGGTACCAAGCGAGACGGACTCTACTTCATCGATATGAAGAGAAAGTCTATGCGCAGTGCCAAGGTACTGAACGATACTCATATTGAAGGAATGGTAGAAGACAGGAATCGCCAGCTTTGGGTAACCACCATGCGTGATGCCTTCTTTGTCACCTTCAAGAGCAAGGTTTTTATGATGAGCAGTCTGCTCTCGGCTAGCCAAGACCGTGACGACTGGCAGTTTTATAATAATTCCATCTGCCTGTCGCCTGACGGTGACGTGGTGTTTGGCAGTTCTATGGGTTGCAAGTTTATGCCGCAAGAGGCGATGTACACCGATTTCATGCAGCCCCCAGCCGGTATTCATGCAGCCGAATTGCTGAATATCTATGGCATGGAGGTGAAGAAGACGGATGGCAAGGTGCTTGCCGCTACCGACGAGATATCACATCTGGATAGCTATACTTTTGCCTATGACGAGAACGACCTGAGGTTTAATTTCTATTATCCTTCGTTCAGTCGCCGTTCGGCACTGATGTGCCAGTACAAGCTGGAGGGGTATGACCATGACTGGCAGATGCCTACCTATGGTAAGGAGGCTCATTACTCCAACCTTACCCCGGGAAAATATACATTCCGCTTGCGTTTGATATCCGCTCCCGATAAGCCTGCCCTGTCTGAGCGCATGGTAGAGATTACCATCAAGCCTGCCCCTTGGCAGTCGTCGGCGGCATGGTTGCTCTATTTCGGCATCATCGCCCTGATGCTTCATATCCTCAATACGTTCTATCTCAGGGCACGTACCAACCGGCTTCATCTCTTGCAGGAACAGCAGGAACGTGAACGTGAGAAGCTTGCCAAGGAGATGAACATGAGATTCTTTGCCAATGTTGCCCACGAGTTCAGAAACCCTATCACCATCATCGCCGGTCCGCTGATGACGCTGAATGCCGACAAGGCTTTGCCGCAGTCGGTGCATCGTACGCTGAACCATGTGTGCATGAGTGTGAACAGAATGCTGAGGCTCATCGACCAGATGCTCGACTTCAACCAGTTGGAGACGGATGAGCTGCGCCTGAAGGTGGCAGAGGTGGATGTCATCGACGAGTTACGCCAGCAGGTGGCTTCCTTTGAGGATTCTGCCAGAATTAAAGGCATAAAACTGGAACTTGTCAAGCAGAGTGCCGATTACCGGATGTGGCTGGATTTTGATAAACTGGAAAAGATTCTGGGCAATCTCTTTACCAATGCCTTGAAGCATACTGAACCTGGAGGTGTTATCCGAATACAGGCTGGTGTGAAGGATAAGATGCTGGAAATATCTGTCTTCAACAGCGGCAAGGCGATAAAGGAGGATAAGTTGCAGGATGTGTTCAAGCGATATTACCAGTTGGCAGATACGCAGAATCCTAATCTTTACGGTTGGGGTACGGGCATCGGACTTTATTATGTAAAGCGCCTTGTGGAGCTTCATCATGGTTCTATCACGGTGAAGAATGTGCATGCGGTGAGCGAGACCTCTGCTGAGGCTTCGCTCAGGAATGGCGTGGAGTTTTGTTTCTGCCTGCCTATGGATAGGTCTATATATAATAAGGTGGAAATTGCGGAGCAGGAGAAGCGGGTGATGCAGATTCCTTTGAGTGCAGATTGCTCTATGGAAGCAAAACCTGAAGAAAACAAGAAGATGAATAGACCTAAGATTCTGGTGGTGGATGATGATGTGGATGTGGCACAATATCTGCATTATATCTTTGCTGCCGACTATGAGGTGGTAAACCGATATTCGGCAGAAGAGGCGTTGGCAGACCTGGAAGAAGTGAAGCCTGATTTGATACTCAGCGATATCATCATGGACAAGATGTCGGGCTATGAATTCTGCCAGGTATTGAAGAATGATTTACTGTTTAGTCATATCCCTGTGATATTGATAACGGCGATGTCGAAGATGAGTGAGCAGATAGAGGGCTTGAAGTTGGGAGCAGTGGCATACGTTACCAAGCCTTTCGACCCTGCTTACCTGAAGGCGCTTGTGGTATCGCAGTTGCAGAACATGCAGACGCTCCGTCAGCGTTTGGGTGAGAGTACGGAAACTCAGACCTTGTCGAAGAAAGTGGCGGATACTCTCTCTGAGCAGGACAGGAAGTTTATGGATGAATTATATCAGTTGATGGAGAAGCATTCTAAAGAACAGGATTTGAGTGTTTCTACCATGTGTAAGGATATGCTGATTAGTCCGGCTAAGTTTAATTATAAAGTAAAGGAACTTACAGGTGAGACTCCTGGCACCTTCTTCCGTAAATACAAGCTCAACAGGGCAGCTGTTTTGTTGCGTGAAGGCAAACTTAATGTTTCAGAGATAGCCGTGTTGACAGGATTCAGTACTGCGGCCCATTTCTCCGTTGCATTTAAGAAGCAGTTCGGCGTTTCGCCGAGCGAATACCAGTAAGCTCCATTTCTATGGAGCTTGCTCTTTCCTGCAAGTTCCCCGTTCTCGCAATTATTTTTGGATTGCCTATTGTGTTCTAGTCTGTCCAATAGGGGATGAGGCTCATCGCCTCACCCTTATTCAAAAAAACAGTATTTTAGTTGAAGTTTATTGGGAAATTCTATATTCTTTTTACGGGCGCAAAGTTAGTGATTTTTGGCGTTGGATGCTTTCGTTTTTATATAATTGGTTTTCGAAAAAATATAAAAACGTCTAATAATGAACAATTTAGAAAATAAAAGGGACGTTTTTTTAAGGTCGTTGTAATATAATTAGGTTGGCGTTATGTTCTTCATCGGATTACGCGGTTAAGGTTCCGTTTATTCCGTGTAATCCGATGAACAATGACACACCCTCGTTATCAATTACATTCTGAAATGTTCGAGGGCAGCGGCTACGCCATCCTCTTCGTTTGATAGGGTAACATAGTCGGCTTCGGCTCTTACTTCTGGGGCTGCATTCTCCATCGCCACACCCATGCCGGCAAGCTTCAGCATGCTCAGGTCGTTGTAACCATCGCCGAAGGCAATCATGTCGGAAGGAGTAAGATTGATTTTCGCCAGGAGGCGAGTCAGCGATTTAGCCTTGTCGATGCCCTTAGGTACCAACTCCAGGAAGAAAGGAGCCGAGCGGAAGATATCCATCTTGTCTCCCAACTTTTCCACTAATTCCTCTTCTGCCTTGAGCATGAGGGTAGGGGCGCCAGTCATGAGGAGCTTGGTTGGATGAGGCTCCAGGGCTTCAAACAGGTTATCCACCTTTCGGATATTCATCTTGTTGATGCGCGACTCCTCTTTTACATACTGGTCGTCTGGCTTCTCTGTGATAATTTCGTTGCCGGCATATCCCAGCAGGGCATGACCTTTCTCCTTGGCATAGGCATATAATTCTGGTATCACTTCATCCGGCAGAAACTGCGAGAAGAGTTTTTCGCCGGTCTGGGCGTTCACGATATTGCCACCATTATAAGAAAGGATGTAGCCTCCTCGCTGATTCAGTTCCAGGCATTCTGCCACTGGTTTGATGCCGTAGGTAGGGCGACCGGAAGCAAGGATGATGACGGCACCCTCGCTTGCAGCCTTGAGCAAGGCTTCGCGAGTCTTAGGGGTAACCACCTTCTCGTGGTTGGTCAGGGTGCCATCCAAATCCAGGGCAATGGCACGGTAAGGTATCTGTTTTGCTTTTTCCATTGTTTTGATATGATTTTGCTATTTGAGGGCAAAGATACAATAAATATTTGAATAAAATGAAGGTTTTGAACGAAATGATGACATATTTATCATTATTTGTGTACCTTTGTTCGAATAAAAAATTGTATTTTTGCAAGCAAAAAGAATACAAACATTTAATAACAAGACAATGATGAATCAAAAACTGACAATCGGTGGCTTGATGATGGCTGCGTTGGCTCTTGGAATGCCCATGAATGTTAATGCGGCAAAGAAGGCTGCCAAGAACTGGCATGCGCTCAATGAGAATCAGCCTGTCGTCGCCAGCGGATTGTGCAACCCAATCTTGCCAGGCTTTCATGCCGACCCGGAAATCCTGTATTCCAACAAGACGGGTAAGTACTATATCTATTCTACCACCGATGGATTTCCGGGCTGGGGTGGATATGAATACTACGTATATTCTTCTTCCGACCTGAAGGAGTGGAAGAACGAAGGTGTGGTGCTCGATGCCAAGAGCGACCAGATTTCCTGGGCTAACGGCAATCTCTGGGCTCCGGCGGCTGTAGAGGTGAAGCAGAAGAACGGCAGCTACAAGTACTATCTCTATTTCAGTGCCCGTCCTAATGACAACGGCAGAAAGCAGATGGGTGTAGCGGTTTCTGATTCTCCTACAGGTCCATTCGTTGACCTGGGTCACCCTCTTCTGGCGAAGAATCATCCAGGTTGCAACGGTCAGCTCATCGATGTGGATGTATTCATCGACCCCGTATCGAAGAAGCCTTACCTCTATTGGGGCAACAGTTTCATGGCAGGTGCCGAGTTGGAGCCAAGCATGACTAAGATTAAGGACGAAACCGTTACCGTGATGACTCCAAAGGGTGGAAGCCTGAAGGATTATGCTTATCGCGAGGCACCATACGTGTTCTATCGCAATGGTCTGTACTACTTCATGTGGTCGGTGGATGATACGCGTGTTGCCAACTATCATGTGGCTTATGGAACATCCAAGTCTCCGCTTGGTCCTATTGAGGTAGCCAAGGATCCTATCGTCTTGATCCAGGACCCACAGCACGAGATTTATGGTACAGCCCATAACTCTGTGATCCAGAAGCCGGGCACAGATGAGTGGTACATCGTTTATCATCGCATCAACAAGGAGTATCTCCACAATCAGCCTGGCGTGCATCGCGAGGTGTGCATCGACAAGATGGAGTTTAATGCTGATGGTACCATCAAGCGAGTTACACCTACTGCTGGTCTGCAGATTCCCTGAAACTCATTCTGTACTCCTTCTTAAAGCAAAGTGAGAAGTATTTTGGCACGAGAATGTCGTTTTCTTGCGGCATTCTCGCTTTCGTTTATGTAGCATTTACTTTGTTGTTTGTTCCTATTTTGCTAAAAAGGTATGGAAATATTTTGCAGTCCCAATGTTTTGGCGTATCTTTGCAGAATCGTTGTAAGTGTAAAAACTACAATCGACAATAGGAGCATAATAACAACATAACGATTTTATATAATTTAGAATGAAGAAGAATTTCCTTTTGGTGGCAGTGTCTTTGATGACAGCCCTCTCTGCCTTTGCAGAGAAGAATACCGTCAGTTCTCCTGATGGCAAACTGAATGTAGTGGTAGAAGATCAAGACGGCAAGCTCTATTACTCCGTGGATTATGCAGGCAAGCGAATGATGGAGCCATCCCTGCTCGGTGTCCTTGCCAACGTGGGCGACTTCAGCCAAGGCTTGACTTATCAGAAGAAGAGTGAGAATAAGGTTGATAAAAGCTACGACCTTCGCACCGCCAAGGCTTCGCATGTGGATTATCATGCCAACCAGCTCAACGTGACTTATCTCAATGGCAAGAAAGAGCCAATGACCGTTACCTTCAATGTGTCCAACAATGACGTGGCTTTCCGCTATACCTTTGATGGCTTGAAGGCACAGCATATTATTATCAATGAGGAGAAGACGGCATTCAATCTGCCTAAGATTTCCACCTCTTTCCTCAGTCCACAGAGCGACCCACTGATAGGCTTTGCCCGTACCAAGCCAAGTTATGAGGAGGATTACAAGCCAGATGCTCCGCTCACAGCCAAGTCGGGTTATGGCAGAGGCTATACCTTCCCATGCCTCTTCAAGGTAGGCGGCGAAGGCTGGGTGTTGGTCAGTGAGACAGGCACTCATGGCAATTATCCAGGTTGCCACATCAGCGATTATGATGCCAACAAAGGTTACCAGATAGCTTTCCCTATGAAGGAAGAAGGCGATGGCATTGGCTCTAACAATGCCGTGTTCTCATTGCCAGGCTCCACACCTTGGCGCACCATCACCGTGGGTAAGAACCTGAAACCATTGGTGGAGACCACCATCCCTTATGATGTAGTGGAACCTCGCTATGAGGCATCCCAGAAGTATGGCGTGGGAAAATATGCCTGGAGCTGGCTCATCTGGCAAGATGCCTCTTGCAACTATAATGACCAGAAGCAGTTCATCGACCTCGCAGCCACCATGGGCTATGAGTATGTGTTGGTGGATGCCCTTTGGGATACGCAGATTGGCAGAGACAAGATAGCAGATCTGAGCCGTTATGCCCAGAGCAAGGGTGTAAGTCTGATGCTTTGGTACAACTCCAATGGTGTGACCAATGATGCCCCACAGGGACCACGCAACTGTATGGACAACATCGTGGCTCGCAAGAAGGAAATGGCTTGGATGAAGAGCATCGGCGTAAAAGGAATTAAGGTGGATTTCTTCGGTAGCGACAAGCAGCAGACCATGCAGAACTACGAAGACATCCTCAGCGATGCCAACGATTATGGCATACAGGTTATCTTCCATGGTTGCACCCTGCCAAGAGGTTGGGAGCGTATGTATCCAAACTTCATCTCCAGCGAGGCTGTGCTTGCTTCCGAGAATGTATTCTTCTCTGATTATCATGCCAAGCAAGAGGGCTTTGAGTTGACCATGCACCCATTCTGCCGCAATGCAGTGGCTTCTATGGATTGGGGTGGCACCATCATGAACAAATACTTGTCTCGTGACAACAAGAGTCGTCATCGCCGTTATACCACCGACGTGTTCGAGATGGCTGCGGCTATCATGAACCAGGCTGCCATCCAGTGTATCGCCATCTATCCTAACAATCTCACTGAGCTGCCACAGCATGAGATTGATTTCCTGAAGAGCGTGCCAACCACATGGGATGAGACCCAGTTTGTGGCAGGTTATCCTGGCAAGTATGCAGTAGTGGCTCGTCGCCATGGCGACAAATGGTATGTGGCTGGCTTGAATGGCACCGACCAGCTGATGAAGCTCACCCTGAAGTTGCCTATGCTCGCAGGCAAGACCGTTACCTATTATTATGAGACGGCAAGCAAGGACAAGAAGGCTCTCTGGCCAGACTCTCATGTAAAGACCGTAAAGGTAGATAAGAATGGAAACCTCAAGGTAGAGATGCAGCCTAAGGGCGGTATCATTGCGCAGGAGTAATTTGTCGAGAAGGAAAATAAAGGGTAGAAAAAGAGGGGCACCTGCATAAACATGTGTTTGGGCATAGATGTCAGTAAGTCAAAACAGATACTTACGAGGTACCGAAAAGTCTCTGGGAATCCGTCATGATAGTCCTGACGAGTTGAAAAGAGGCTCATTCCACTTATTGCCTGACTATGGCACAAAACGATACGTCGGAAGATAGAAAAACCTTACTCTCAATTTTACCCTTCACCCTTCACCTTATCACGAAGTCCAGTCATCATTGAAGGCAGAAACTGGTCATAATAGGAGCCTGAAGCTGGTCACAATAAATGGCTAAACATGGATTCAGAGATGATTTCGCACCCTCAAAAAAGTCAGGGTGAAGGGTGGTGAAGGGAGGGTAAAGGGTCAGTGAAACCTTTCATTCGTATAAATACTTAGCTATTAGATGTTTATGTATGATTGATGAAGGGTGAAGGGTGTTTTTGAAAGTAGCTTCCTATCCACCGCCGTCTGAATCTTCTATCCAGTCTTCTCAACTCGGGTGCAAAGATACGATATTTACTCTATAACCCCACATTATAGACACAGGTTTATGCAGGTGCCCCAAGATTCTGTCATTTTTTGCGGTTGAATCGTTAACGAATCTACGCAATAATGACTATTCTTTATATTGTAATTTGGTTGGCAAGAAATCAAAAAGAAAACTGCCAACAATAAACTTATATACTTCATTTTCCTCATAAAATCTAAAGTGAGCATGATGTTTCATCACCATAATTACAGGTAGCAAATAGAACATTCAACTTCATGCATTCGTGCAAACCGCATACATCATAGAGTCACACATCATCGCCCTATCTATACTTATGGTATCGGCTATTTATATTCATGAAAAAACAAAACGGGATTCGAATCCTTGTTCAATTTTATCAAACGACTGTAATTATCCAAATGCGTTCTCATTTTTCCACCGTCAATGATGTATTTAATAAAATGGGGCATAAAGCACGGTTTTAACAATGCGACAACCCCTCGTTCATCACTATAACAAAAGTCCATCGGAATCATATTTTTATCAGAAACATAATCATTCATGAAAAGACTCGATGTCTTCGTTTTTCCGCTCGCTTTGTCATATACTAGATAATTCCGCTCATTCCCCTCTAGATATTGGAAAAAGACATTACTTGGTGATTCTATGAAACGAGAAATCTGATGAATCCTCTTTTGCGAATAGATGCCAGAAAAATCAATTTTTTCCAATTTTCCTTCTGCTACTCTCTGCATCATCAGAACCTCATCCTTATTCACAAACTTCCGACTATCCACAATATATGCAGCAGATACACCATCTGCCGTGACATTCATAATCAAGTTAGAAAACAAACCTATATATTTGGGGCTTTGACTATTCTTTGAATAAAAGTTACTATGCTCCAAGCTAAGTGGGAAATTCCACCCATGATTGTAGTCATCAGATTTCAAAAACTTGCCCACTTGCTTTCCGTTACGCTCATCTATTTCCCTTAATTCATATTTTTCCTTTTCTGAAACGGAAGACCTATTCAGATATATCTTCCCGCCTATTTCCTGCATACAGTAAGTAAGATAACCATTCTGGACTGCTTTTATACTTGACAAGAACTTATAATCATTCAAACTGAACTTCAGAATCTCATCCGTAGCCTCATCTAACAGATAAATAATGTCTTTTGTTCTATCTATAGAAAAGTCTGCCAACTTCATGTATTCTCCATGTCCTCTACCTGGCGAAGAAATGATTCTTTTAAACTTACCATTCCCATCAAACACATAAAGCTTATTGGCACGGTCATCAAGGATATAAATATCTTCTTTGTATATTTCCAAAGAACGTATATTCTGAACTACGCATTCTGGTTTCGTCTCCAGCAAAACGACCTTTGGAGCCTTAAAGAAATCAGAGAATATCAAAGAGTCACATCTTGTAGCCCTATCTATGCTTATGGTATCTGCATCAGCATACATTGTGGCAGCATTATAACTGCCACAAGATATGCACATGCCAATAATAGCTATCGCTGCGCAAGGAATCATCAACAAATTTCTCTTCTTCATTCCTTTAATATATAAAGTTAATAAATATGCATCCATTACTTTCTGATGCCACCACAAAAGTAAGAAATAAAAAACAAAAAACCACCATTTTTGAGTTTACCTTTTGTTTACTTCTTTTAAAACATATGATTTAAAGCATCAGAAAACTTGATATGCAACATAGAACAAAGTAATCGTAACATGATATTATCAATTCAGAAAGATCTTATGGCTCAGGGGAGATTGTCTATCTACGGACAATCTCCCCTGAGCCTGATATGGTCATCTGAAATCCCTTGCGAATTTAGATACTCATAAAATCCCTTGAACAGAAGATATGACTTTCCACATCTTCTAATACCTGTAATAATCTTAATCAAGCCATTCCTTTGGCTTGCGATTAGTTGGTCTAATATATTGTTGTCTTTTAATATCCATAATTATAATGTATTATCAAAAAGTGGCAACATTACCACTTTTCGTCACTGCAAAGATACAAAAAATATCTAAGAATGCGCAACTTTATTATCAAAAAGTGGTAAACTTACCTTTTTCGTCACTAAAAAGGCTCAAACGAAGGCTTTCACCATGACTTACAAGCGAAAAGTGGTAGTTTTACCACTTTTCGTCACTTTCCCATTTTCTAGTTCCAAAAAATGACATAAATGGGCTCATGAGAGATTGTCTATCCACGGACAATCTCCCCTGAGCCGATCTTATCCTTATCTTGGAAGAGAGGAGGGGGATAGGCATCTTTACGAGTTGGAAAGAGCTTCTTACCATGTCGGAAAGAGTATCTTCTCGGGTTGGAGAAAGTATCATTCCGGGTGCTAGGAAGTAACTTCTCCATTGTTGCCACTAGGCTCGGCAACTCTGCTGAGCCTATTCACCCACTCTTTACCCGAAAAATGTAATATTTTTATAACTATACCACGTAAATGATATTTTTTTAACCTTTGTATTTCTATATTAACTAAATTTTGTACCGATATATATAATCATCATTCAGCCCAAATCCATAGATAAACCTATTTTTTTCATCAATCACAAATTTAAATATTTTACGATCCAATACATACTTACAAACAGGAATAAGTTTTTTATCATATACCTCTATACAATAATTTACATTCCTATCATAACTTCTTCCATTGCGGCAAAGAAAGTAAAAGCCACATGAAGTTACATAACCATCCGTATAATAGAGACAAGGAGACTTGTCCCTTTTGCCTACCAAATAATCTTGATTCTCATAGTCCCAACAAACAGTTTTATCATATGCCAAATCGTCAGAATGCAAAACGACAATTTCATGCCGATATTGGAATGCATACGCAGCAAGACTATCATCCATACAAAGAGAGCCTATAAGCACTTCATTATTTCTTACTTTTCCACATAGATCTTGCAAAGAACGACTCATACAATCATCTTTCTGAGCAATACTATAACATTTAATTTCATTATGGATCAAATCATTATAATACAGCAAAGAATCGCCCATCATATACATGTCATTGGGAACATCTGACAAAAACAACTCAAATTGCTTTTTCTCAACCAGCTTATTATTTACTAGAGACATCTTTTTGATAGTATGATTTGTATAACCACGCACGTATAATTCTGATTGCATTGAACGACAAAATGTAGGAAAAGACTGCAACTCATTATTTCCATGTCCCTTTACTCCTAAAGAATAATCATACTTTAAGTCTGGAATAGAATAAAAATGCATCATTGTATCTGCCTTAAAACTAGACACAATAAACTTACCCTCATTCAACGCAACAAAAACATTGTCGTACACTTTTTGGGTTGGAACAGAATCTGCTTTTAAAGATATTTCTTTAGGAAAACTATCATATGCCACAACACCATGCATTGAAGCTGACGTACAAGATGACAGTAACAATACCACTACCGCCATCTCAAACAATATTATTTTTGTACCTTGCATATACTCTGATCATTACGAGTTGTATAAGGTACCTCACTGCAACCTCCACAATAAGTCACAGTAGATACTCGAGAATCCTCCTCATCAAAAGTTACATTCATATAACAAATTGAATGCTTAGTAACTTCGGCTACTTCTCCCGCAGTCAAAGCCTCCACATTTTCCATCAACAAACTAGATTGCTGATTTCCCAACATATGATTTTCCACAAGAAACACAACAAGCAAGAACAAGAATGTTCCTATCATTTTTTTATTCATGACTATAATTATTAAAATTACAAACGACAATTTCCATCACCAGAGGCTTTTGTTGCTACATGTTCTCCACAATCTCCACAATAACGTGTAACAAAGTTCTTGCCATCTTCTCTAAATGACATTCGATAAACACAAGAATAGAATCTTGCTACCGTTGCAACTTCACCTGCAGTTAATGCCTCCACATTCTCCATCAACAAGTCATTTCCTGCATTTTTCTCCGAATTAAACTGTTTTAGTCCAATTAAACTTGCGACAACTATCGCCGCACAAGGAATCATCAATAAAATTCTCTTCTTCATTTATTTAATGTATTAAGTTAATAAAAACGCATCCACTACTTTCTAATGCCACTGCAAAAATAAGAAAAATTAAATTATGCTCCACTATTTTCAAATTTACTTTTTGTTTATATTTTCCTAATTCAACAGTTTCAAGTTATCTTCAACCTAGATATGTTACATAGAACAAAGTTACAGAAACATGATGTTGCTTCACCAGGAATATCTGATTTTCATTGATATTCATTCAGAATCCGACAAGCTTCTGCTTGCATATCTTTTACTGCAGAAGAAGAACGTTTGGGAACTCGGTGCAACAATTCGCCTGCACATTTTTTAGCTTGGGTTACATTTCCTCGTTCTTGCCACAAAAGCATTTTCTTATACAATGGATATAATCTGTTGGGCAACATTTCATCTGCCACATCATAACATTTGATGGCATCATCTAACATTTCCATTGATCTAAAATTATTACCCATCAAAACCCAAAACATGGGATCATTGCTTATCTTGATTCCCTTTAGCAACATGGCATTACTATCCATATATCGACCAGCAGACTGGAGCATTTTGGAAAAACCAAACAAAAAGTTCTTGTCTTGACAACAAAGATCCAATAACTGATAGTTTTCTTTTATGAAAACGGCATCAGAAAACAAGACACTCTTCTGTGATGCCTCCCTAGCCTCAACATGCTTTTGAGTAAAATCCAAACTCACCCAAGAAAAGAGAGACATGAGAGCCAAAAGTCCCCCAATCGCTTTTTTAGAAAGCCAAAATTCCTTTGTAACTCCATCAGAAACTTTTGCCAACAGTATCACTCCTATCACCTGAAAAGGTAATAACTGGAAAGGATAAGAAAATAAGGAGAATACAAATAAAGCCAGCATACAGGCAAATAATACCTTAGATGTTACTCTCCCCGAACGCAGAACTAAAGAAACAATCAACAAGACGAAGAGCAAGCCTATCCATCCCTGCTCCACTCCCACCTGCAAAATGTCACAGAAGGCATAATCCGTAACATCCGCATAAGCAGCAAAAGTATTGACATGAGACTGCTCTGAGAAAAAAAGGCGCAAAGCCTCACCATATTCCCCGCAAAAGCTTCCGATACCAGAACCCAACATTCCATGATGAGTAATGAGCGACAAAGATAGATACCACATAACGATACGCCCCATGGCTGAGCCAAATTTCGCATATAGCAAGATACAGCCAACAGCAATTATCGCCAACAACACATACCATTTATACTTACGGACAAACTGCCAATACAGCCATACAACAATTACCAACAATGCCAGCAAAGCACCCCTGCTACCAGAAATCGCTAATACCATCATCCCCACAAATAGCAATAGCAAATATACACCTTTTATATATCTATCACTTTTTACCAACGGATTATGAGTTGCCAAACGAGCGACAACGACCGACAATCCCATTGCCACATAAGCCGCATAGGGACCAGGATTATAAAAACTACCCGTAATCCTATACAACGGATGCAGACTACTCCCAGAAGAGAATTGCCATAGTCCCAATACGATTTCATAAGAAGTCGCTAAAAGAATCAGGTTTTCTATAAAACGTTCATCAATAGAGAAATAGGAATAGACCAAACGCAACAAAATATATAAAGCAAAAAGGCATGAATATATGACCATATCATAAGAGCATGGATAAGATGGACGCAAATAAACCTGCAACACAACATACACCCACCACAAGAAGACAAGAATATCCATAAGATTCCATCTCATCTTTCCAGACAAGAAGACAGATATTCCAGCTATCAAAGCACCAAATGCAATCAAATAATATTCCAACCATACCAACTGTTCAGCCCACAACTGCGATGTCACCTGCACAGTCAACCATATCGGAAATAAGAGAATCAAATTTCCGACAACCCAATGATAATCGTTTTTTAACAACGTCTTCATCGTCTCTCCTCCTTTTTAATAATTTTCAACACCACTCCCACTATATAATCATCGGGAATCATTCCCCAATAACGAGCATCCTGCGAATTGACCACATGGTCACCTACAAAGAAATAATAATCATGCAGGAAACGATATTTACAGAGTCGGCTATTATTAAGCATTACCCTTCTATGCTCCCAATCTATTCGCAACACCTTGCCTGTTTCCCATTCTATCAGCATACGATAAAGTGTAGCCTCCCTAGGTGTAATTTTCATCAAATCATTCTTTCTCGGAATGTACAAAGGCCCAAAATTCTTAATTGTCCAAGAAAAATGAGAATCATATGGCATTGTATTCATAACATAGTTTGGGATAAGAGAATCAGGCATTTGCCTCAGGCAATCTTGTTCTGCCTCAACACCTAGCATTCCATCATAATTGTTATTTCTATAATATCCATCCACTATAGAAACAGAATCTCCTGGCAATGCAACACATCGCTTACAATAAACATAATTAATTTTAAACTTCATTTGACCATCCATATAGGGCATATTGAATACAACGATATCATTACGACGAACATTTCTTACCCCATTTGTCCGAAAGCTATGCAAAGCACCTCCTTTCTTGTCAAAATGGAAATCTGTATAAATTCTTGCTCCCAACAGTGTTTTGTTCACTAAAACTTTATCACCAGGTTGCAAAGTGGGTAACATAGAGTCTGATGGTATCAAAAATACATCAAAGATAAAAACACGTAGCAAAAGCCATAAGCTGTAAAAACAACCTATGGCTATTGGTATCAAAAACAAGCAACGAACAATGACTTTCCTTTTCATCGTTATCCAAACTTATTTCAACTTGCATTTAAAAAGCAAGTAGGCTTCATCCCTCATTGATTTTTTCTTGTATTTAGGGAAATAACTATCTATATCTTTTCGAAAATCCTTTCCCCTTATAGCCAAAAACACATAATCAGCACTACTCTTAAAAAATTGAGGTACAGAAATATCCACATGTCCCATAACCTTACCAACGCCTTTGGTATTCATAAGATTAACATATACATACTCACCTTTCTTATATGACACCAAAATCCTATCACCCATTTTAACCGCATCCAATATGAAATCATACTTATGCTGATTTTGTTGAAATGTTGTAAATTGGGTATATTCCTTACTAGGCATTGGATTAGGAAGTTCCCAATGATAACTTTTCGCTGCCAATGACTTAGCATTCATATAAGTATATATGCATTGTGATGCTTGGTCTATATAATTAACTTCATTGCCATCAACCTGCAATGGAGAGGTTATCATACCACTTACACCAACTGCAAAAGGCAAGGCATCAACCAACTTCTCTTTTAGTTTGAATGAAGAATCATAGACATACATCAACTTATCATTTTTCAATGTTCCAAAGTTGTTGGTAGTCAAGACATACTCATCCCCGTTCCAAGCCAGATTCCAAAATGCATTTTCCTTCAAGTCTTTAGCAAAAAGAAAATTACCCTCAACATTATAAACCAAGACCTTAGACGGTGCCACCAAAATCACAATTCTGTTATTAGTGGTATCTATTGCAAAGTCTGAAGCATGAACATACTCACCTGGTCCATGTCCAATAGATCCTATATTTTGCAAAAAGTTACCTTTCGTATCAAAGACATACAATTGTCCTCTATCTACTCCGCCCAATACATAATATCTATCATTGACATAATCAATTTTGCTTATCCATTTTAATTTTCCACTTACAACAGAATCCAATGTGACGCATGATTTCGGCACAAAGATGTCAGACAGCCTTATCATATCCTTAGTATCATTCAGCAAAGGCAAAGGCTTGCTATTATCCACCGTTTGCTCAACTGCGCAAGAGCCAAGGAAAAGCAATAGGATTAAACTAAAAACTATTTTATGATATATTTTCATTGATTAAACATACACTAAAATGAAAAATACGCAAGTTAATAACAGCTACAGCCGCTCACACAAGATGTCACAGAAACATCACTACAGTTCAGCGGTGACACGCATGTATACTCCTCTACTGCAAGTATCGAAACATTACAAAATTGCTTACCAAATCCTCCTGGTCTATAACAAGTACATGAACGAATAGCCTTATGACAAATTTTCGGTTTTGACTCAGTTTCATTGTTTGTTAAAGCCTCAACATTTTCCAGCAACAATTCATCACCAGATAGTCCTGCAAAATTGAATAAATTTACACAAATGCCCCCGACTACAAAAATAGCAGCAAGACATACACTAACTACAATTTTCTTTTTCATACAAATTTACTTTTTATTGTTGATAATTTTATCTAACAACTCTTCAATCTTTGAATTTTGCAATGGATTACCCACTAAAATCACATGCCCTAATTTATCAAGCAAGAAAGAATGATACGTTTGCTCAGTTGGCAAATTTTTATTCTGCTTTCTGAAAGCAAACAAAGAATCGACATAAATAGGGCTATGCAATCCTGAAGACGCTATAGAGAAATGAACATCCTCCATCTGCTCTATTTTAGGTTCCACAATGAAAGCAAAACGAACTCCTTTTTTACTATATTCATCTACGAACTTATTCCAAGTGTACATCCTATCTAATGCACATGGTGAGCACTGGCTTGAATCAACATAATGAACAAACGTATATCTCTGTTCTGCTATAGACACAATTCTCAGAGTATCCGCATCACTATGAAAACATCCCATTTTCGAAAATGGAATATCAACCTTGCTTTTCGACATTTCCTCTAATGCATTCCTTGTTTCTTTTTGTTTTAAATCACAAGCTGAAAAAGCAACACAAACAATCGCTCCATATAATAGATATTTCATCTTATATACTTTTGGGGTATTGATCTCATGACTATTTGGCAAATTGCTCATTAAGTTTGATTTTTACCAACATAGGATTATTAGGATAAGCTTTCAATTTATCTTTTAAGCTTGGATAAAACGGAGATTTCCCAGAAAACTCCATAGGATACACCAAAGCCCAAAATCCAGTTTCATCTACATCCACTATTGAAATGCCAAGTTCTATATCCAGTGGTCCTGCATATGCCTTTTTCAGGTTCTTATCATAAAAAACCATATAATATTTCTGCTGTGGACCAACAACCAAAGCATAAAGCCACTTGGAATTTTCAAAACACATTTGAACAGATTTGAAATATCTTTTCATATTATCAGTTTTCTCAAAATCATCATACTTGTCAGATATGTACTTTTCCGGTAATGCCTCACTTCCAAAATCCAACAGATATTTAGGATATAGTTTCCCCTTTTTATAGGTATCTATCACAAAACATCCATAGTCGGGCAGAACTAAGTTATTATCATCCATAGAAAAGAAACGCTCATTTTCCATCTGAATGCCATTACGCTTACGTAAATCTTCTATCTTTTTATCCTGAGATAATTTTGATATCGAATAATCCTTATAAGGAGAATACAACAAAGTATCATTCCCCACAACCATAAAACGACAATAATCAGTACCAGACTTATTGATACTCCTATCCCTTCTCAAAAACTTGCCATTATTTTCATCAAAAACAGTCGTACCACGCTCATCAAGAATCGTAATAAGAGAATGCTCTGTATCCACAGTAAAATCCAGGAAATCAACATGCTCAGATTCTGAATATCCAACTTTTCCTACTTCATATTTAAACTTGCCATTATGCTTGTCAAAAACAAACATACTCTTCAGCTTAAAATCTTGAAACAGGACTAGATTCCCCTCTACCCTACATTTAGAGGCAACAGTCAACAAGGAAGAATTGGTATTCTCCAAAGGTACCACTTCTTCTATTGACAACAATGAAGCCCAATTTGTAAACTTAGGTTGCTTCACATCTATAACCTCACACTCTGTAACAGAAGGACTCTCTGTACATGCTACTATACATGCACAGAGACTTAATAAAACGAATAATACTTTCTTCATAACTAACAATCACTTGGTAAACATTCTTTAGAATCACCACCAGAAGCACAACGAACCCATCGTTTATAAGCATAAGGTTGAGGACATGGACCTGTAGTTCTCTTGTAACCTAAATGAACCTCACCAGCACTCAAAGCTTCTACATTCTCTAATAAGAGGTCTGTAGAAGAGGAGTTTGTCTGCACACACACAACAATCAGCATCACAACAGCTGAAAGAAAAAACAAAAACTTTTTCATAATCCTAATTAATTTTAATATTATATTTAAAACAATTTACCACCAAACTTGTTTACCTTTCTCATACGTAAAGATTCGTTCCTCGCTACCTTTTGTTAGGTTACTCAACAGGTACAAACCTCCACTAGGGACATGAGGAAAACATATCACATCCGATGCTGCAATACGAGTTGCCAATACCTTCCACTGACAATCATCATACATCATCAGTTGATACCTATCTCCAACCTCTATACAATTGCCATCGTTACGAGGCATGAATCGTATCATTCCCACCTTACTTGGTGAGGAAAGTTTAAGCCCCACCCAATGACCATCAGGACTATCCCCATGAAAGCCACTCAAGATATTACCATCGAAAACCTTTTCCTTCGTCTTGCCAGGAACTCCACTTGTGCCGATAATTTCCCCAGCCAACTTTTGGCCATTTTTATCATAGAACTCCAGCTCATTGATATTACAATATGCTCCATTAGGGCCGATGTATCTCAGATAACGATAAGTACCTTTATCAGCAATGTCTCGTTGATACCAACACCCCTCAGTCATGCCCTCAAATTGATATAAGTCACTAGGATGAGTAAACTTTGCAGTATTGCTTCCTTGAAACTTGCCATGCCACATTCGGAAATTAAAAGCATCTTCTCGTCCCATATAAGGATACTTACGTTTTAACCTCAGTGTTACTTTCTGAGCATTAGGCACAATATCCCTCACATGCCCATCAGCTTGCAGTACGAAAGGATTACCAAAGGGAACCATCTTGCCATCTTGACAGACACAAGCAGAATACAAGATACCCTTTGCCATAGACTTGAATAGGACTTTACCATTTTCTACCTTTCCATAATCCACAGGTTCCCATTGCTTATTATCGTACACACAGATGTAAGCTATCTTCTGGCTTAAATACCCATAAGGCAAATCCCTCACGATATTCTTCGCATCATAATACTCATTCGTCACATCAATGAAAGTTGGCATCCTGAACAATGACGGCACATTCTCTTCTCCTCGCAAGTCTTCGAGAATCTTTTGATTCACACGGAATGTACGTCTATATACTTTCGGCTTTTTATAAGGATGAAAATACTGTGCTGTATCCCCTGGCACACATCCCATATAGAATGGAGTACCCTTTCCATCAGATTTCAGTAACACACTCCAAGAATGAGAATTAGAGCGATTACCCCAATGAGGAGTAAAATCTATAGCCGCAGGAATACCCAAACTTCTAGACAGATATACGACAAAAGAAGCTTCGTCTCGACAATTACCCGTACGATGCCTAAGTAAGTCACTTGCCTTAGGTGGTATGTTTCCTCTTAGGAAAATCCACTCAAACTGTCCCATCTGGTCATATACTTTCAGAGCTTCTGATAAAGCACTTTCTAATGCAAAGAATGATTTCTTATCTTGCCTTTTTCCGACAGTTTCCACTTTCCATTTCTGCGTATCAACTGCTCGCCAAGCAGTCTGCACCAAAGTATCGATTCCTGTCTTAGAGTCGTGCACAGCTTCCAAGTATTTGCCAGTATCCTTGTTCCATATTCTATATTCCCCATTATAGAGAGAAGACAAAATCCACTTCTGATGATTGGCATTCAAGAAATCATACTTACTAACAGTCGCCTTTTCCGCCATGCTACAATAACGAATTTCCAAGCATTGCTTTTCATCTGCAACAGGGGAAATATGCCAAAGGGGATACCCCTCATAATGTAATCTCAATTTTGTATGCTGCCCATTACCATTCGCAACTAATTGCATGACCTTCAACTTGGAAGACTGCAATGTATCCATCTCAAGATAGTGATGAGAACCTACATTCTTGATTTTACAAATCATACCTGAAAAGTCCATAGCTTTCGGATGTTTCATCCTCTCCAGTGTATTTAACTGAATATAATCCAAGCCAAAGAGACCGGAGTTGTATTCCAAAGAAAGTACATTTTCTCCTTTCTCAAGCACAATGTCTATCCCTTTTCTTGTTGTTTTGAATACATGTATGTTTTTAGTCGGTTCCAAAGTGAGGTCTTCTAATTCCTTTCCATTTAGTCTAATCGCAATCTTAGTTCCTTTGTTAACGGTAGTATAACGCAATAACAATCTTTTCGAAACCAAACAAGCAGAAGACACATGAAAAGTAATACTCGACTTTTTATCCGCACACAATACGACCTTACCAGAAGATGCACTTGGGGTATCTTTGATTTCTGCATGACTCAGTTTTGCCGTATCAGCAGACAAGATAATTCCTCTTCTACTAGCAACCGTTCCATCAATCAAATCAGGATACTCCTCTGCTATAATCTTACGCCATGATGATAAATTTTCATTCAAGATTCTATAGGGTAACACATAGTCATAAAATATCTCAACACTATAATCATTACGCCAATTTACCTTATGCCACAGTTCACATGCGTCATTAATAGCAGAAATCAAATAATCAGCCTTGACTGTTTTAATATCAAATGCCGGTTTGGCTTTCTCCAACTTGATATCTTTATTAGCCGCATCAAACACACTATCCCTAAATTCCTTAGGTTCTAATGCAGCACGTATGTAAGCTGCATTATATTGTTCCATCTCCTTACCAACATATGTATAATGGTAAGGCATATTTTCAATCAAGAATTTAGCTGCGCTATATTTCAATGTATCCGAATCATTCTTGAAATATGCCAACACCTGCTCCATCTCCTCTCGATTCTCACCAGCAGCCTCTAAGGCATCATGCAAACGAGAATGACAAGACGAGAACAAGCTCAATATAGAGATTATTCCTATCAGAACCTTTACATATTTAATTTTAATATAGTGCAACTTCATCATTTAATCTCTTGTTACAAAATACAACACATACTCTTCTCCCTGTGAAATTTTCACATAGCACCCCTCTTGAGGGATTTCATCCTCAACCAAGAGTTTTATTTCAGAATTGACTGTAACTGACGTAATGACTTTCAACGGAGTATTTTCTCTCGTTGAAATCAAAACATCAACACCATGCAGAACTTCATCTGATGATAACATCACATCACCATCCTTTTCATAAAGGGACAAATCACACACAGAAATAGATTTATACTTTTCTGCCCATTTTTGACGAACCATAGTTACCGATGTAGAATATCCCATAAATGGAACAAACATCATTAACAAAATAAAACTTATTTTCTTCATTGTATATTATTTTTTTGATGCAAAAGTACAACAAAACAAACAGATATTGGGCATATTTGAGTTTACTTGTAATTTCCTTTTTTATTTTTAGAGCTTTAACATACAAAGTAAACAAAAAGTAAACTCATGACTAAAAACAACAAACACTTATCATTTCTTTGCAATATGTTCCAAAAACTTTTCCTCTTGTACTATTTTAAATAAAAATAACAGATTTTTCTTTTATATTCCAAACAAATTCTATACTTTTGCGTAAAAAGAAAGAAAAAAGCAATGAAAAAAATCGCCATTTTACTTTTGGTAAGCATGCTAATTTCATGCACCAATCAAGAGAACAACAAAAAACTAGCTAACATTGAACGAATCATGTTAGCTTATCCTGATAGTGCATTTACTCTTCTCCAAAAAGACTCTGCCTCTATATGTGAAATGGGTAAAGATGCACAAATGCACTACCAAATCACTCTGTTCAGAATCAATGATCGGCAATATAAGCCACACACGAGCGACAGCATGATGCTAAAGGTTGCTGATTATTTTGAGAAGAGAAACAACAAAGTTTTGCTGAGTCAGGCATACTATTGTCTGGGGTGTATCTACATTGACCTTAACAACCACCCTAAAGCTATCAACTATTTCTTAAAAGCAGCCACAACTGATAGCATTCACGCTTCTAAAGAAATGCTGGGTAGATGTTATTACCAATTATCTGATCTTGAGGACAATAGACTCAATGAGCAACAGGCGCTACTATATTGCCAAAAAGCATATAGTTATATTAAACAAACAGAAGATTATGGACAAACAAATGCTTGCCTGATGGACATGGCTCATTATTACCATGAGCTAGGGAAAATAAAAGAATACTCCTCATTCACAAAAATTGCCAAAAAGAACATCTTGGAAGACCATGATACTTTGAACTTAAGACGTTTTATCGTTTCTGAAGGAGAAAAAGCTATTTATAGTAACAACCAGCAAAAACTGAAAAAGCTCATACTCGAAGCTAAAAAGGAACTTACTCCTGAGCAACAGCAAGACTGGGGTATCAATATGATGCAAGGATATCTGCATAAATTCCTTCACCAGCAGGACTCTGCTTTGTATTTTTTCCAAAAAGGATTGAAAACAGAAGACCCTTGGAGAAAATATGAGGCTAGCATTGCCATGTCCGAAACGAAAGCTAATGGAAATAAATACGAAGAAGCTTGGACCTTGCAAAAAGAAGCAATAAAGCTAAAGAACGAAATAGATTCCATCGACAACAAGTCGGAGGCTGAAAAGATGAAGGCTGCCTATAATTACGAAGAAGAAGTGGCTAAAAGAGAGGAAGCCGAAGAGACCAGATACCATTTCATGCTTGGTATCATGGTTGCCATCTGCTGCATCCTTGGATTGTCATCCTTTATTCTGTACATCAAGAATTCCTCTAAGAAAAAGGAACTGTTGCAGCTAAGGGTTATTGCTCAGCAAAACAAAGAAATTACCCAACAGAAGACGCACATACAAAGCCAAGAGACTCTGATACAATGTCAGAAAACCCAGATAGAGAATCAAAACGAGGATATCCAAAAGCTGGAAAACAGAAACAACCACTTATCGAAATATGAACTATTGTCAAGTGATGCGAGAAATTGTAAAATTGGTGAGCAAATCCATTTTCATGAAGACAAATGGAATCAATTCAGAATGTCTGAGGCATACACCCATTTACACCGTATGATCAATGATGGTTTGACGAATTACAAAGCTTCTGATTACAAGAAAGCCATCTCTACAATAAAAGTAGAAATCGACAAGTTGTTTAATGACTATGGCAAACGTCTCAAGGCCGCATTCCCTGAAATAAAAGATTCGCAAATCACTTTTGCCTATCTTGTAAAAGCAGATGTCAAATTCAGTAATATTGCTATCCTATTAAACAAAAGTAAACCTAGCATCACAAAGACTAGCAAGGGATTCTTAGAGCTTCTTGAAAAGCCATATACAACCAAAGAACTCATTGAATTCTTGCAGAACTTCTGAAAAAACTTCTGTAGTTTCATGAACAACAATGCCACTTTACAGCACCATCAGGTGTGCAAAGTGGCATATAATGTGGGGTTATGGAGTATCTTCCGACGTGTCGTTTTGTGCCTGGCAATGGCAAGATATTGCCCCGGTATAGGGCAATATTGTGCCATAGTCAGGCAATAAGTTGAATGAGCCTTTTCAACTCGTCAGGACTATCAAGACGGGCTCCCAGAGACTTTTCGGTACCTCGTAAGTATCTGTTTTGACTTACTGACATCTATGCCCAAACACATGTTTATGCAGGTGCCCCGATGAAATGCTGCCCAACAGATTGTATCCGCTATATAAGAAAATGTGTTTATGGCAAGAGCGAGGAAATGTAACCCAAGCTAAAAAATGAGCAGGCGAATTGTTGCGCCGAGTTCCCAAACGTTTTTCTTCTGCAGTGAAAGATATGCAAGCAGAAGCTTGTCGGATTCTGAATGTTCATCAATGAAAATCCGATATTCCTGGTGAAGCAACATCATGTTTCTGTAACTTTGTTCTATGTAACATATCTAGGTTGAAGATAACTTGAAACTGTTGAATTAGGAAAATATAAACAAAAAGTAAATTTGAAAATAGTGGAGCATAATTTAATTTTTCTTATTTTTGCAGTGGCATCAGAAAGTAGTGGATGCGTTTTTATTAACTTAATACATTAAATAATATGAAGAAGAAATTTTTGTTAGGAATTCCTTGCGCAGCGATAGCTATCGCAAGTGTTATCGGAGTAAGTCAGTTTGATTCAGAGAATCTTGCTGGAAATGACTTGCTGATGGAGAATGTTGAGGCTTTAGCTAGTGGTGAGGGTGAAATTTTTATTCCATGTTATAGCGTTAAAGACAGAACATGTACTTTTAATTTTAAAGATGCGGCTGGTCAATTTGGTACTGCTACAGTACGTGATGCCGAAAAGGCAGCTCCTTATGCTTAAAGAAATGATAGGGAGTTTAGAACTCCCTATTATTGTAAATAGTAAAAAGTAGTATGATAGAAAAAATGATTTAAAGACAATGGTGAAAGTAAATTTTATAGCAAGTTTCTTGTTGGCACTTGTAATGCTTACTTCTTGTTCTAATGTGGCGAAGAAGAGCATTGAGGATTTGACTGTAGAAAATATACAGGGTACGTTATTGCATCCTGATGATAAATGTATTGGCGCTTATCCTCGTTTGATAACGCAAGATTTTTGGCTTTCTCAGGTGTATAGAGAGGATGTGAATTGCTGCATCTGCGTACAAGATGGAGATTCGCTTTTGGCTAAAAGAAATGTATTTAATAGGGGAAAAGGAAGGGGTGAGTATGATGAAGTCTCTTTTGCCTTGTCTTCTGATGGGGCTTTGGGAGTGTTGAATTATGCTAATGGAAATCAGTTGCTGTCTTTTTCTTCTTTCCCAAAATCTGATTTGAACCGATTGGATTTTAGTAAGGGGCAACGTTTTGATTTGACCAAATTGCCTTCTATTCGTTTTGCAACAAATAGTTTTCAGGTATTGTCTGATTCTACCATATTGTTGCCAGGTGCTCCGTTCTCTCAGGCTGGACATCTGTTTTCTATTATTGATTTTAAAAATCTAAAGGCAGAAACGTTGGACTTTTGGCCACAAGATAAGTTTGCTGGTGATAGTCTGTCTAAGCATTCTGTTTATACAGACAACAGTAGAATTTTCAAATCGAAAGACCGCTTCTTGTACCTTTGTGGATGGGAAAGGTATGCATTTATATTTTCTATAGATAAGAATAAGGTGGAAGTCAAAAATGAATTGTTCTCGGTGAAACCCGAATATAAGGAAGCTCCAGATGGTAATTATGAACTATTAAAGAATTCGGGTAAGAGATTGGCTATTGATGTTGATGAGAATGCTATTTATGTATTGATGATAGAAAAGAACTTATATGGTAAGACTCCTAAGAATTATATGGAATCTCAATATGGCAATGAGATACAAGTGTATGATTGGGATGGAAATCCAATACGTAGAATAGCCTTGGACAAAGTGGGGAGCAGTATAAAGATTTCTGCTGATAAAAAGAAATTATATTTGTTCTCTGAAAATCCAAAGACTAAAGCTGATGAAATATGGATGTATAATCTTTAGAGATTAAGTAGCATATTGTGAGAAGTTGTTTTATACGTTCTTTATTGATAGCCTGTTGCTTGGGTGGCTTTTCGCCGCTTCACGCTCAGACTGCTGTTTCTCTGGACAATGCCATAGCTATTGCCCAGAGAAACTCTTATGATGCCCAGTTGGCTAGGTTTAGTTTCTTGTCTAGCTATTGGACCTATAAGTCCTTTCGGGCAGAGTTATTGCCTTCCATGAGCTTGACGGGAGGCATCATGAACTTTAATCATTCTCGCGTAGAGGCTAGAAATGCTGAGGATGGTAAGATCAATTATGTGGATAACAACTCTTTGGTCAACTCGCTGACCTTATCCTTGGAACAGCAGATTAGCTCCTTGGGAGGAACCCTGTCGTTGCAGTCTTACCTTTACCGACTGGATCAGTTTGATTATAAGATGACTACTTACAACACCCTGCCTTTGCGCTTGTCTTATTCCCAACCTTTCACATCATATAATGAGATGAAGTGGCGAAAGAAGATGGAACCAAAGGAATATGAAAGAGCCAAGCGGATATATTGTGAGAGTATCGAAAGCATCGCCATTCGGGTGGCTTCTCTTTATTTTGCGGCCATATCTGCGCAGTCGGATTATAACCAGAGTGTAACTAAATTGAAGGATTTGGAAGATCTTTATGCTATGTCGCAAAAGCGATTGTCACTGGGTACGATTACGAAGGGCGACTTGCTGCAACTGGAATTGTCGATGCTCAATGCCAAGGTTACACGCAATGAGGCACAGGTCAAGATGAATGATGCTTTCTATGATTTGTTCTCCTATATGAGGGTTAGTCATGATGAGAAAGTAATACTCTTGCCTCCCGAGAATGTCATTGAACAGGTGCTCAATGTGAATGAGGTGTTGCAAAAGGCGATGAATAATTCATCACATGCCATAGGACAAGACCTGGATTTGCTCTCTGCCCAACAGAATCTTGCCAAGGCAAAGGCGGCTCAAGGCATCCAGATGCAGCTCAATGCGGAAGTGGGATTTAATCGTACGGCTGATGGCTTTGCATCCGCTTATAGTCATCTGCAAGACAATGAGATTATTGGCTTGACCATCTCCGTACCCATCTTTGACTGGGGAGTGAAGAAAGGCAGGGTGATGGTGGCAAAGTCGAATCTTGAGCTTGCCAAGACCAAGAAAGAGCAAGCTGATAACGATTATGTGCAGAGCATCAAGCGAGAGGTGATGCAGTTTAGCTTGCAAGCAGAGCAATGCCGTACCTCACAGCGTGCCCAGAAAATTTCGGAAGAACGTTATGAAATCACGAAGAAGAGATTTGAGACTGGCAATGTGTCGGTGACGGAGCTGAACACAGCCTTGCAAGAACTGGAGACGGCAAAGGCGCAATACATCGGACAATTGCAGTCGTATTGGAATTATTATTATACTCTGCGTAAGTTTACCCTTTATGATTGGGTGGAACATAGAGACTTGATAGCCGATTTCGAGGCTCTGGTCAAGTAAGATGTGGAGGGGTAAATCTATAACATCATAAGGATATGGCTAGAAAACATTATTTATATTTCATGGTGGCTTGTGCATTGTTAGGCTCTCTATGTGCATGCAAACATAAGAATACGGAGGGAGATGGACAGGATATACCAACAGCTGATAGCTTGACTACAGAGATTTATGTCGATACGTTGAGGCTGAAGGAGCAGACATTCCATCGCCAGTTGGTTTGCAACGGCAAGTTGCGAGCCTTGGAAAAATGTGATTTGTCGTTAGCTGATGGGGGCAGCGTGGATCAGGTATTCGTGCATAATGGTGAGGTGGTGAGAAAGGGGCAGCTCATAGCCAGGACGGATGCTGCTGATGCCAAGCTGAGTGTGGAAAAAGCATCTCGTGATTTGGAGAATGCCCGGATAGCCCTTGCCGATAAATTGATCGGTTTGGGTTATAATGGCATTTCGGATGCCGTGCCTGCCGATGTGATGCATAGGGCAAAGGTTACCTCTGGATATTTTGCTGCCACTTACCAATTGCAGTCTGCCAAGCGTCTGCTGGCGAAGTGCGCCTTGGTCGCCCCATTCTCTGGTCGTATTACCGACTTGGTCAATAAGCGACATCAACGGGTGGATAAGCTCTGTTGCTTGGTAAATGATACCCAGTTGGATGTGGAGTTTGAGGTCTTGGAGGCAGAAATCAAGCAGGTGCATGTAGGGCAGACGGTATGGGTGAATCTCTTTGCGGATGATACTGAGCGATATAAGGGGCAAGTGGTGAATGTGAATCCTGCGGTCAGCGACAAGGGACTGATTAAGGTGATGGCTCGCATCCCTAATGCCCAGGGCAAGCTGATGGATGGTATGAATGTGAAGGTCATCGTGGAAAACGATGTGCCGCATTCGTTGGTGGTGCCTAAGGATGCCGTCATCGAACGTGATGGCTACCATGTGGTCTTCCTCTATGACAAGGGCGAGGCGGTATGGACCTATGTGGATGTATTGCATTCCAATATACATTCTTATGCCATAGGGGGATGCAAACGGAAGGAGACACAAATCAAGGCTGGTGACGTGGTCATCACGTCGGGCAACTTAAACTTGGCTGATGGCACCGAGGTGCATGTAAGGAATAAGCATAAGGAATAAGTAATAAGGAATTAGGAATTAATTTTGGGGTATATGATAAATTATTTGATGAAGCGTCCTATTGCAGTCACCATGATACTGGTAGCCATCATGGTGATAGGCATAATTGGCATCAGGAACATGCCTGTTTCCCTGATGCCCGATATGGATGTGCCCCAGGTTACGGTGCAAGCTAGTATGCCTGGATATTCTGCCCAAGAGATGGAGCAGAAGGTTGTTGCTCCTTTGCGCTTGAACTTGTCTCGTGTAGCTGGTGTGAAGAGCGTCAACTCCGATTCTCGCATGGGGAAGGGAAGTGTCTTGATGAAGTTTGAGCCTGGTGCCAACATGGACATGTTCTTTATCGAGGTAAATGAAAAGGTAGATTTGACGATGGTTCATTTGCCTAAGGAGATGGAACGCCCTAAAATCATTAAGGCTAGTGCCATGGATATTCCTGCTTTTTACCTGGATATATCCATAAAGGATGAGCGTGCATGGGGCAAGGCTTCCCCTCAGTTTGCCCAATTGTGTGATTTTGCAGCCAATGTCGCCAGCAGAAGATTGGAGCAGTTGCCTTCTGTGGCTATGGTGGATATGAGCGGCATGGTCTCTTCCGAGATTAAGTGTATTCCTGAGCAGGAAAAAATGGAGGCACTGGGATTGACGATTCAAGACCTGCAGGGTGCTTTGGCTGACAACAACGTTCAGTTGACTTCTTTGTCTGTGGTGGATGGCATATATCGTTACAATATCCATTTTGACAGTCAGATATTGACTGTTGATGATGTGCGCAACATCTATATCAACCATGCCGGCAGACTACTGCAGCTGAAGGACCTGTGCCAGATAGAGGAGTGTGCGGCATTGCGAAAGAACTTTGTGCGCCATGATGGGAAGAATTGTGTTACGCTGGCTGTCATCAAGCAGAGTGATGCCCAGATGGGTGATTTGCAGGAGGCTATATCGGATGTTGTGGCTAGCTTGCAAAAGGCAAACCCCAGTTTGGAGTTTGATGTGACAAGAGACCAGACCGAATTGCTGGATTATTCCATCCATAATCTGGAGTGGAACCTTTTGGCTGCCATCTTTTTTACGGCAATGGTGCTGGTTCTCTTCTTGCGAAGATGGAGATTGGCTTTGCTGGTGGCATTGTCTATCCCCGTATCTCTGGTGATAACCTTGCTTTGTTTTAGGTTGGCAGGCATATCCATCAATATCATTTCCCTTTCTGGACTGATTTTGGGTGTGGGTATGATTGTAGACAACTCCATTATCGTGATAGATAATATCTTGCAGAAGCAAAGAGGCGGAGCGCAACTGGAGAAGGCGGTATGCAAGGGCACTGCCAGTGTCTTTGCTCCCATGCTGAGTTCGGTGCTTACCACTTGCAGTGTTTTCATACCGCTGATATTCATTGGCGGAATGGCTGGTGCACTCTTCTTTGACCAAAGCATGGGCATTACTATTGCCCTGTTCTCTTCCTTGGCGGTGAGTGTGTTGGTGTTGCCTGTTTATTTCTATGTATTGCATGTAAGGCAACATAAGGCACAGAATGTTGAGCAGCAAACGATGATGCAGCCAAGTAAGTTGCACCATATTATATATAGGTATTATGACCGTATGCATGCCTGGACTTTTGCCCATTTGCGTTTATGCCTCGGTTTGTCTTTGTTGTCGATACCGGGGCTTGTTCTTGTCTTTTGGGCATCCGACAAGCGGCAGATGCCAGCGATGAATGCTTCTGATGGAATCATGTATGTGGATTGGAATGCTAATATCTCTGTAGAGGAAAATGACAGACGCATGGGTGAGGTGCTGAGGCTATGTGATGACCAGACCCAAACTTACACTTCGATGGTGGGTAGCCAGGACTTCATGTTGTTTCATACCAGGGAGATATCATCTTCCGAGGCATTGGCTTACCTGAAGGGGAAGAATGAGGAACAGTATGAGGAGTGCCAAAAGAGATTGCAAGCATGTATCTCTCAGAGATATCCTGAAGCTACTGTCTCCTTTGCTCCATCGGGCAATCTGTTCGATTTGATCTTCTCTTCCGGGCAACCTGAGCTATGCATCAAGTTGCAGGACCATTTGGGGCATCGTCCATCTGTAAATCAGGCTGAGGCTTACGTAGATTCTCTTCGCAGGCATTTCCCATCTTTGGATATTCCATCTGTCGTGGTAGAGGACAATTTGGTGTTGGAGGCTGATGTGGAACAGATGTCATTGTACGGCATCTCCTATGACCAGCTTTATGATAGGTTGCGCCAAATGACGGGCAGCAATGAGGTGCTGCGCATCCATCAGGAAGCGGTTTCCCAACCCGTTGTCGTGGGTGCTACTGAGGCTGATAGAAATACCTTGATGGCTGCGTCTATCAAAAATCAGGCAGGGGTGGATGTTCCCTTGCAACTCCTTTTGAAAGAGAGGAAGGAGTCTGAATTCAAGCATTTGTATGGATCGGAAGAAGGTGAGTTTTACCCGATAGAGCTGAGTACGACCGGGGGGCATGTGAATGATGTGCTTGACTTTGTGGCTCGCAGCAACCAAAAGTCAGGTGAGCTGAGGGCATCCGTTGGTGGTGATTATTTCCTGAGCCAGCAAGCCGTCCTGCAAATGGTTGGGGTCTTGCTGGTATCCGTCCTGCTACTGTTCTTTATATTGGCAGCGCAGTTTGAGAGTTTGGTTCAGCCATTCATCATCCTCTCCGAGATGGTGTTGGATATTTTTGTAGTGTTGGTTATCCTGTATCTGTTGAGACTGCCGATAGATCTGATGTCTATGACGGGACTTATCGTGATGGCAGGTATCGTTATCAACGACTCCATCCTGAAAGTGGATACCATCAATCGGCATCGCAAGAGCGGCATGCCTTTGTTGGAGTCAATCGTCAAGGCTGGCAGGGAACGTTTGTTGCCGATATTGATGACCTCGCTTACCACCATCTTCTCTTTGGTGCCATTCCTCTCAGGTGGTTCGATAGGGGCTGACTTGCAGTTTCCTCTCTCGCTCACCATCTTGGTGGGCATGGTTGTGGGTACAGGAGTGAGCATCTTCTTTGTGCCTATTCTCTATTATGTAATTTATCGGAAAAGAAAGTAAAAAGTAACAATGAAACTGTCTTCATTCTCTGTGATATTGACCTTTGTCATCTTGATGATAGTGGGTGCGGCTCTGTTGCCGTTGGTGGATGTGGGTACCGAACCTCAGAACCAGCGGGATAATCGTCTGGTCATCAGGTGCGAATGGCCACAGGTGTCGGCTAAGATCGTGGAACAAAATCTGACAACGCCGATAGAGGGAATGGTTTCTGCGCTGAAAGGTGTGGAGCGTGTTTCCTCCCGCTCTTCCTATGGCAGCAGCGAGATTGTGGTTTGGGCAAAGGAAAAGGCGGATGTGTCGACTTTACGATTCTCGGTTACTTCTCTGTTGCGCCAGTCGTATGCCAAGTTGCCAAAGGGTGCTGGCTATCCTGTGGTGGAAGGTGGCGAGGTAACCGGTGGTGCGAGAATGCACCAAGAGCAACAGCTGCTTCTCACTTATCAGGTCAATGGTGATATGCCGCCCGAAATGCTGAAGAAGCTTGTTTCAGGAAATGTGGTGCGACGTTTGCAGTTGCTGGATGGCGTGGACCGGGTAGAGGTGGCAGGAACCACGGATAAGTATGTGGAGGTGAGCTATGACCCGATGGCACTTGCAGCTTGTGGCATCACAAGCCAAGACTTGCAGGATGGAATCCGCAATTTCCTGGGAAAGGATGAGGTGGTTGGCACGATGCAGCAAACCACTGTGGACAACAGGAAGGAGCGGATTGCTTTTCGATTGAAAACGGCATGCGATGGAAAGTCGCTTGCTGATGTTCCCATCAAGGTCAATGGCAATCGTGTGGTTTATCTCAATGATTTGGCTAGGATTCATGTCAAGCGATATGAGCCTTCTGGCTTTTATCGTGTGAATGGATTGAATACGGTATATGTGAATGTATATGCAAAGCCTGCAGCTCGCATCTTGCATCTGTCTGACCAGGTGCAAGACGAGATGGAGGCTATCAAGGGTGAATTGCACAGTCCGTTATATGTGCATTTGTCATACGATGTGGCTCAACTCCAACGAGAAGAAATGTCCAAGCTGATAGGGCGTAGCCTAGCCTCATTATTCATCCTGCTGCTCTTTGTGTGGGTCATTTATCGCAATGCCAGGTATCTTATGGTGGTGACATCGGCTTTGGCGGCTAACATCTTGATAGCCGTAATCATCTATTGTGCTTGTGGCATCAAACTGCATCTTTATTCGTTGGCAGGCATTACGGTGTCGCTTGGCATTATCATCGATTCTGTCATTGTCATGGCCGACCATTATGCCTATTATCACAACCGGAAGGCTTTCCTTTCCATGCTGGCAGCGATGTTGACAACCATAGGCTCGCTTGTCATCGTCTTTTTCCTGCCAGAGGAATTGCAGGCAGACTTGTATGATTTCGCCCTGATTATCGTCATCAACCTGGTTGTTGCCTTGTTGGTGGCTCTCTTCTTTGTGCCTGCAGCCATGCAAAGATGCAAGTGCCAAGCTCCGAGCGTCTTTAGGGGCAAGCGCAGATGGGTGGTCTGTTGGAATCATTTCTATAGACGCTATATCTTGATGGCATCGCGCCGCAAATGGATAGTCTATATCGTCTTGGTGTGGGCATTCGGCATACCATTCCAAGCTTTGCCTGAAGATTGGAAAAGTGCTACAACGGATAAATTGGCTTCTTGTTTTGGAGGTACGATTCAGCTCTTTGCTGATTATCTGAACGAGCATGAGCAGACCAGAAAAGCTGATGGGGACAAAGTGCTTCATATACAGGGATTGATGCCTGTGGGAGGCACAGCCGTGCAGCTGAACGAGAAGATGGTCATCGTGGAGGAATTGCTGAAAAAATATCCGGAAATCAAGGAGTTTGTTACTCGCATAGATGGTCGGCAAGGTGAAATCACGGTGAAATTCAAGAAGAATGTGCCTGCCGGTTTTCCTTATCGCCTGGAGTCGAAGGTGATAGGCAAGGTTATCACGGTCGGGGGTGCCGACTGGAGTACCTACGGCATCAGCGAACGAGGTTTTAGCAATTCCATCAACCTTCAATATCGTGCTACCAAGATCAAGGTGTCGGGCTATAACTATGCCCGACTGTATCAGGTGGCAGAGAGCATGGCTGATTATTTGGGTAAGAATCCTAGGGTGCAAGACATTGCCGTGGAGACTCCTGGCTTTGAGAATCAAGAGGAGGAACTCTATATGCGGTATGACAAGGATAGGATGAGCCTTTATGGTGTTGAGGCTGGTGATGTGCATCGCAAGTTGGGCAGCTTGTTGCAGCGGGTGTATGTGGATTCTTATCGGGACAAGGCGCATCCTGCTGATGTTTATCTGGCTCCTGAGCCTCAGGTGCCTTATGATTTGTGGAGTATGGAGAACAGCCAGATGCAGGTAGATAGCAGCCAGGTGCTTCTCTCCGATGTCATGATGTTGCAGCGCCGTGAGGCTAAGGAAGTTATACCAAAAGAGAATCAGGAGTATGTGCTCAATGTGGCATTCAACATATTGGGTTCGTACACCTATTCGGCTGAGTATATGGATAGCGTCATGGCTCATTTCAATAGAAGCATGCCGATAGGTTTTCGTTGCGAGACGGCTGCCTATTACAATCCTATCAAGGAGAAGTCAAACTATTGGCTTCTCTTGGTGGTGGCAGTCTTGATATTTTTCATCTGTTCAGTGGTCTTCGAGTCTCTCTGGCAGGCTTGGGTTGTGGTGCTCATGATTCCTGTTTCCCTGATGGGGGCATTCTTGACCTTCGTATTGTTTGATGTAGGCTTTGGCAGTGGTGGCTTTGCTTCTCTTGTCTTGTTGAGTGGTCTCGTGGTGAATGCTTCCATCTATATACTTTGTCAATACAATTTGGTGGTTAAGTTGCGCAAGCGGGATGCCGTGTCGGCTTATCTCTGTGCCTTCAATCACAAGATTTTACCGATATTCTTGACGATAGTCTCTACCATCTTGGGGTTGTTGCCATTCTTTTGGGAGCGGGATGAGGAACCATTCTGGTTCTCTTTTGCCACGGGGGTGACGGGCGGTTTGCTCTTCTCCATCCCGATGCTGGTGTTCATCATGCCGTTATTGATGAAAATGAGAACGAAATGAGGTCATTACAATGAACGGGTTTTTATCATTTGCAAGCATTATTTTGCCCTATAAACATGAGAATTCATAATCTTTAATGATAATTATCCAAATATTATTGTTAAGTTTACACTATTATGGAAAGTTTTGTGTATCTTTGCAGCAGCTTAGCTGCACTCGGCCATTTGAAAGCAAGCTTTCATTGCGCTCGTTTGCATAAGCTGTGCACCGTTGTAAGGCTTCTTATAGAGTAAGTTTACGACAGGAAAGAATAAACAACAACTATAATTAATATCAATAAACCCGATAAGCAATGAAGAGATTTATTTCAGCAGTACTTCTCTCTGCCGCCGTGGCAATGCCAACAATGGCGCAGAAGAGCAACAAGGTGTTGAGCAATGGCTATCCATTCACTCAAGTACCATTCACCAGTGTGAAGATTTCACAGAATACCTTCTGGGGTGCCCGCTTGCAGGCTGCCCAAAAGGTAACCATTCCTTTGGCTTTCAGCAAGTGCGAGAGCGAGCACCGCTACAAAAACTTTGAGATGGCTGCCTATACCTTGCAGCATCCTAACCACCCTGGACTGAACACCAAGGAGTGGGATGTGAGCAAGTTCATGGGTTTCTCTTTCGATGATACCGATGTTTATAAGACCATCGAAGGTGCCAGCTACATCCTCCAGACTTATCCGAACAAGAAGTTGAAGGCTTACATCGACAGCGTGCTCAATGTAGTAGCTGCTGCTCAGGAGCCAGATGGCTATCTCTATACCGCCCGTACCATCAACCCAAAGCATCCACACGGATGGTCGGGAAATAAGCGTTGGGTCAAGGACGAGGATTTGAGCCACGAGCTTTACAACCTCGGTCACATGGTAGATGCAGCCTGTGCTCACTATCAGGCTACGGGTAGCACCAAGTTCCTGAACATCGCCAAGCGCTATGCCGATTGTGTGGTAAGGGAAGTAGGTCCTAAGGCTGGACAGGCTACCATCGTTCCTGGTCATCAGATTGCCGAGATGGCGTTGGCTCGTCTCTATACTTTGACCGGTGAGAAGAAGTATCTGGATGAGGCTAAGTATCTGCTCGATTATCGTGGCAAGACTCATATCCGCAACCCATATTCTCAGAGCCAGGCTCCTATCCTGGAGCAGAAAGAGGCGGTAGGTCATGCGGTGCGTGCCGGATATATGTATGCCGGTATTGCCGATGTGGCTGCCTTGACCAAGGATTCTGCCTATATGAAGGTGATCGACCGCATTTTTGAAAACATCGTTGGTAAGAAATACTATCTTACAGGTGGTGTAGGTGCCCGCCATGCAGGTGAGGCTTTCGGTGATAACTATGAGTTGCCAAACATGACTGCCTATAACGAGACCTGTGCAGCCATTTCTATGGTTTATCTCTTTGAGCGTATGTTCCTGCTTCACGGCGAGAGCAAGTATATCGACTGCATGGAGCGTACTTTATATAATGGTGTCATCTCGGGTATGAGCATGGATGGTGGCAGATTTTTCTATCCTAACCCATTGTCTAGCGATGGCAAGTATAAGTTCAATGCCGATGGTAACACCACCCGCCAGCCTTGGTTTGGATGTGCCTGCTGTCCAAGTAACCTGAGCCGCTTCATCCCTTCTGTTCCTGGCTATCTCTATGGCGTGAAGGACAACAATATCTATGTGAATCTCTTTGCCGGCAATACATCTACCATCAAGGTGAATGGCAAGGATGTGGTTCTGGAGGAGACTACCGAGTATCCTTGGGATGGCGATATTAAGATTGCCGTGAAGAAGAGTGGTGTGAAGAATGCCAACCTCCTGGTCCGTATTCCTGGATGGGTTCGCAACCAGGTGGTGCCTAGCGATCTTTACAAGTATAGCGATGCCGAGAAGCCAGCTTATAGCGTAACCGTAAACGGCAAGGCTGTAGAGGCTGACCTCGATGCCAACAAGGGTTATCTCCCTGTCAAGAACATCAAGAAGGGCGATGTCATCCGCATCCACTTCGATATGCCTGTACGTACAGTAGTTGCTAATGGCAAGGTGGCAGATGATAAGGGTAAGGTTGCCGTAGAGCGTGGACCATTGGTATATTGCGCTGAGGCTGTGGATAATCAGAACGAGCCAGTGCTCCGTGCCGTAATGGCTAAGAAACCATCTTTCTCTGTGTTAGAGAACTACAGCATCCAGAACACTGAGACCAAGGGTGCTCCAGCTTTCTCTGTCAAGGCTATCCTGACCTCTTCTCAGGTGCTCGACCAGGCTGCTGATGGCACCGTTTCTGTCAAGAACCAGAAGCTCACCCTGATTCCTTACTATGCCTGGAATCATCGTGGTGCCAACCAGATGAATGTCTGGTTCTACAAGAACTTGAAGTTTATGGAGAAATAAAAGAATATTTCAAAATCTACCACACACCGCACTACAATGAAGTATCTTACTGTATGTAAGATGTTTACATGGGTGCGGTGTCGTCTCAAACACCGCACAGGAGTAAACGCTCAGTAAGCTAGTAGCTTAGTAGAGGTACCATATAAATAGGTACGCAAAGTGTGTCACCATCTTTCTTCAAGTCTTTGGTGTAGACAAGATATTTGTGGGCAATTCTAGAAGAATACTTTTCTGAGAATTTGTCCAATGATGTATGTGCTTTATACCCAGATGATTTTACTTCTATAGGACTTATTTTGCTACCATCAGATTGCAGAAAGTCTATTTCGTAATATCCCTTGCCATCGGGCTTGATAATTGTGTGATAGTACAAGTCTTTACCTGATGCTTTGAGCATTTGGGCTACAGCATTCTCGTAGATGTATCCTAAGTTGGCATCCAACTTGTCACTTAATAGTTTCTGATAGATGATATTGTCAGTGAAAGATTTGGACTTGAAAGCCAATGTTACGAAAAGTCCTGTGTCTGAAGCATACATCTTGTAGCGTTGTGAGTCTTTGGTCAAAGCTAGGCCGACATTTGGGTCATTGGAATGATAGGCAATGTTGGCAACCCTTGATTCTTCCATCAGTTGTACAATGTCAGTTACTCTATCAGCTTTTTCTCCTGGTATGACGGAAGAGACTGTATATCTGGCTGTATTCTTGCTCAACTGTGATGGAATGGCATCGTACAGGGCTGAAGCTTTCCCTGAAGAATCTATCTTTCGGAGGTCTTCTTCGTATAGGGCGATAATGTCACGTTTCACCGTATCTACTGCGCTGAGGTTGTTGGTCTTAATGTATTTGTCAACGGCTTGTGGCATACCGCCAACCAGCATGTACAATCTAAAATCACGCATCAGTTTTCTGTGCGTAGCATCGCCTAGACTTTGTTGAGCATCCAAGACCTTTCTGAGCAAAGGGATGGTTACTGTATCCCCTAGAGCCCATCTGAATTCCTCAAAATCCATTGGCTGCATGGAAATGCGTGTCTCTTCGCTAGGAATAATAATGGACTGTACATTTTTGCGGATAGAAATTAATGATCCAGTCTCTATATAGTCGTATCTATGATCTTTAACAAGGTGCTTGATGGCTTGGCGTGCCTTAGGATTGTTCTGCACTTCGTCAAAGACAATGAGTGATTTCCTTTCTTTGAGTTCTACATTGTAGTTGAGTTGCAATCTAATGAATATGTAGTTTAAGTCAGAGAGGTCTTCAAATAGTTCGTTGACTTCTGAAGATGTCTTGGAAAAATCTATGAGAATGTATGAGTCATACTCATTTTGGGCAAATTCTTCCACAATGGTAGACTTGCCGATTCGTCTGGCTCCTTCTATCAAAAGGGCCGTTTCCCCATCACGCTCTTCTTTCCATTTAAGCATGTCTTGGTATATTTTCCTTTTAAAAACTATCTTATTGTCCATATTTTGTTAATTATTAGCTTGTTACGTGTGCAAAGATACAAATTTTGCCGAAATCCGCAAAATGTTTTAACCTTATTTTGCCGAAATCCGCGATTTTTATTTGCCCTGTTTTGCCGAAATCCGCAAAATGTTTGAGCTTTCTTGTTAATATAGGTTAATCCCATTAAGAAAAACACTTCTTTTCCGTTTATGTTGTAGTTTTGAACAAATAAAAACAAAAGAGAGCAAATGACAGAGAATGAATTCATCCATATCGTTCCGCAGTTGCGGCAGATAGCCTTGCAAATCAGTCAGGGTTATGGCGTTGGCAGCGAAGAGGCTGAGGACATCGCACAGGATGCGATGCTCAAGCTCTGGGCTATCAAGGAAGACATTCAGTCTGCTGCTCATGCCAAAGGTTCGATGGGCTGCATAGCCAAGCATCTTTGCATCGACTTCTTTCGCAAGCGGAAGATGATTTCGATAGATGCCCAGCCTTTCGATAAGTCGCCTAGCCACTATGCACCGCCCGATGTGGAAGTGGAAAACTCGGAGAACGAACAGTGGCTCCAAAAACGCCTCAAGGCGCTGCCCTCCAACCAATATCAGGTGCTTTATCTGCGACAAGTAGAGAAGAAAAGCTCTGAGGAAATAGCGCAAATCGTGGGCATCACCACAGAATCTGTATCTGTGTTGCTTTCGAGGGCAAGAAAGCAGATGTTGCAGGAAATCAGAAAAAGATGTCGATAGCCCTTATATATAAATAGGTATAATCAATAAAGGAGGAAAAATGATATGAACGAAAAAGAAAAAGATATACGTTTGTTGCTCAATCGGTTTATGGCTGGTGAGACTACTCTTGAAGAGGAGGCTCTGCTAGGGGAGTGGTTTCGTCAGCATCCCGATGTGAGTGATGACTTGAAGGAATATCAGCTGATGTTTGGATATTTCGACGAGGGTATGCCTCTTGACCATGAGGCGGATGAGCATGTAGAAAATGTTCATCCAAAGGCTAAGGCACGAATGCGCCGCCTATGGTTGTCGCTTAGCATGGCTGCATCCATCGCCCTGCTGATAGGGTTTGCTATTCCTTGGATAGGGCGACAGACAGGGCATCAGGATGATTCTAAGATGGCTCAACTCGAAGGCAGAACGACTCAGGAGGATGTTGATTCTGCTGTTGTCCACGAGAAGAAATCGACAAATGCCGATCTCTCCATGCCTGAAAAGATAAAAAAGTCGGGTGATTTCGTATCTCCCCAAACAAGGAAGCACAAGCAGAGGAAATATCGTCAGCATCTGTTTGCTCCTGCTCCTCCAAAGCTTTGGATAGCTCAGAATATTGCTACCGATTCTTTGTTGGCAGAGCCGGAAAAGCTTGCCGATGAGCATCTCTGTGAGATGGAGGCACAGCAGAACGAAATGTTCTTCAAACTCTATCTCATCAATGCTCTTCAGACCCAGGCGCTCAATGCCGAAGTAGCCAGTGCCTCGTTCGAAAGCGAGGAGAATGTGCATGATGAGGACCATGTGAGTGATGACCAGGAGGTTTATTAACAAGAAACAATTAAAAAGAAGAAGGATATGAAAACAACTTTTAAATTAACATTTGTGGCTTGCCTGATGGTGCTCTCTTCGGCTTGCCATGCCCAGAAGCCTATACCGGCTATCGACCAGGCTTTTGATAAATTCGTACAGGATTTATCGCAAGACGACCTCGTTACTTCTTCCACGATGAATACCTATAATATAGGTATGATGAAGGGATTTGAGTTCGCTATTCCTGAGAGAAAGCAGAAAATGGTGGATACCTTTCAAAAGGCTTTATTGAGTAATAGTCGCCTCGCTTATATTAGTTTTACCAAGAAAGCGGGTTCTGCCAGCATTGAGACGAATCGGGTGGGATATGGCAATAACAATTCCATGACCTACGAGTTTGGTACTCACAAGGACCGCAACTATAACCTGCAGTATTTCCGCGACAGCAAGGATTCTACCATGCGATATGTTTATGCCTTGGTATGGTATCAGGGAATGGATCGTTCGGTAAAGGGCAGTGTATATAAGTTCTACTCCAAGGATCCGCAAACCTATAAGGTGTCATTATCTTATAAGATGAAAGCAGTTCAAGGTTTGGATTCTCTTGTTTCCCTAGGCAGCATCAAGTATAACAGGAATCTGGCTCGCAGTTATGACTTGGAGATGACTCCGCCAAAGGATGCGGCAGAATTTATGATGCAACTTAATACGCTTCGCGCTGCCTTTAAGAATGCCAAGGATTTATACCCTTATCTCGGAAATCAGGTGACTCGACGTACCCTCCAGACGGGTATTGCCAACAAAATAGTCAAGCTCTGTATAGGATACGGCAAGTTGCTGAATGCTGACGAGAAGAAATTCTGCGCCTCTTCGCTGAATAAGATGAAGAAGGATACAGACGATGAATATCTGCAGAGTCTTTTGGAACTGACTGCCAATTCTTTGAGGAAGTAGTCTGTTCTGGGTGGATAAACAGAGGAATATGTGAAACTCTCTCTCGTAAAATATCGCTTTTAAACGATATTTCATCTAAAATTATCATTTTCTAGACTTTTGTCTTGCTATAATTTTGTATCTTTGTACGCAAAAAACAAACGATATGAACAAGAAATTGATAATGATATTAGGCTTGGTGCTTTCATCCATGTTGATGAAAGCCCAGGCTTTTTTTGTGCCTTTCCCGAAGGCTGGTGACAAGTATTGGCAGAAACAGGTGCCGGTGGCGATGCGCAACGACTATATCCGGTTGGGCAATCTCTATCAGAAGAAGCCTTGGAATGCCATCCCTGCTGAAACTTTTGCCGAGTTCCGAACCAATGGTAACCGTACCCGATACGAGGAAGCTAGCTTTGGTATCAGAAAACAGTTTGTCTGTCTGGTGATGGCAGAAATCATGCAGGGCAGGGGACGGTTCCTGCCTTCCATCCGCAAGGGCTTACATTATTTTATAGAGAAGGAACCATGGTGGGGAATCCCAGCACATTATCCAAAAGACCATCCTGAAAAGGATATCCAGCCTGTAGATCTCTTCAATGCAGAGACGGCAGGCATGCTTGCCTGGACCCTTTATATGCTGGAAGATGAAATCAACAGGAAGGAAAAGGGACTCTGTGATCAGGTGAGAAGCGAGATAAATCGCCGATTCCTGCAACCGGTGTTGAACCAGCCACAGGGCTGGAAGAACAATGCCAACAACTGGAATACCTGGATTACGAGCAACTGGTTGGAAACTGTTTTGATTTGCGAATCAGATGCCAAGCAGCGAGATGCAGCCTTCAAGGGAGTGCAGCAATGTCTGCGAACCTTTCTGAAGGGTTATCCCGATGATGGCGGTTGCGAGGAAGGTGTCAGCTATTGGGACTGTGCCGGTGCCTCGTTCTTCGAATCGCTCTTTTTCATGCAGTTTGCTCCTAAGCAGGCGGTTCTGACATTGAATGAAGCTCAGAAGAAGAAGGTGGAGAACATGGGCAGATTCATCACTACGATGTATATCAACGACCTTACCTTCGTGAATTTCTCGGATGCCCAGGCTCAGAATGTTCCGAACATCAACATCCTCTTTCCTTATGGAGCCTATCTCCAGAATGAACAGATGATGCAGCTGGCGGCATACGTGGGCAAGAAATATCAATATACCCTCAAGCCTACTATGCTCTTCCTGAAATCGGGCAACTATCCGAAGCTGGGCAGGGAACTGATGCTTCTCTCCATGCTGCCGAAGTATCAGGAAACTGCAGCTGTAGAGCCAAAGACGGAAGATGCCTATCTGGAAAACTCGCAGATTATGGTGGCGAGCAACAAGAACTGGTTTGTGGCTGCCAAAGGCGGCAACAATGCCGAAAGCCATAATCACAACGACATCGGCAACTTCATCGTCTATCACAACAATCAGCCGGTGGTCATCGACCTGGGGCGTGATACCTATACATCGAAATCATTCAGCAATCAGCGTTTTGAACTGATGAACTGCCGTTCGGCCTATCACAATGTTCCCATCATCAACGGATTGGAGCAGAAGGATGGCAAGAAGTATCGTGCCGACAAGGTGAGCCATGTATTCAGCGAGGGCATCTCTTCTCTTACCCTGAATCTCGAAAAGGCATATACCGAGGCGGCGCATGTGGATAAGTGGCAGCGTACCATCGTCCTGGATAGGGAATACAACTGGGTGGAAGTAACCGAACAGTATAAGCTCGATTCCCTGCAGATAGAGAAGGACCGACTGAACGGTCAGATGTTTGATAATCAGATTATCCTGATGGCTTTCGGCAAGCCTGTGGTGCAGAAGACAGGAAGAATCCTGCTTCAGGGTGGCAATGTGCGGTTGGAGTATGATGCACAGTATCTCTCGGCATCGGTAGAAAAGGTGCAGATGACGGATGGCATCATGAAGACTCAGTGGAAGGATAACGTTTATCGCATCATCTTGCGATTGAACGATAACTATCCGATGGCGAAGGTAAAATATCGTTTCGTGAAATGATTTTTTTTGAGAAAAGCCTTGCTATTCCCGATTATTTCCACTATCTTTGCAATTGAATTAGTTGTACTCGATAAAACGAAGAAGATATGGATTACAAGAGATTACCATACGGCGTTGCCGATTATACCTGGATTAAGAGTCAGAACAGATACTGTGCTGACAAGACAATGTTTATACCTAAGATGGAGGATGCAGGAGCCTTTCTCTATCTCATCCGCCAAGGTTTCATCGCCGCTTATCTCAACCATAGTGGTTATTACTACATCATCCAGGAAATGGAGTTGAATGGTGGTTATTGCGACTTAACGATGATTCCGGACCTCACCCGTTTCCCAGAGGTAGCCCATGCCTACCTCTTGGAGTTGAAATATCTGAAAACGGGCGATACCGATGAAGAAGGAAACAAGGCCTTGGAAGAAGCAAGGACTCAGTTGGAGCAATATGCGCAAGACACAAGATTGCCACAGCTGATGAATGGAAAGCCTATCCACAAGATTGCCATCATCTATAAAGGTAATGATTTATGGAAAGTAGCGGAGTATTAAAGAACTAAGGAAACAGTAAGGGTCTATATGCCACGAAGAAAAGGTGACGTATAGACCCTTGATTATATGGTGATATTCGTAATCTACATCTCCGCTTTCTGTTTTTTATGAATTGCTCAGATTCTTAATGATTTCCAAAGACAGCTGGGTAGCTTTGGCAACCTGTTCGGCAGAAAGTCCCATTGCCAGCAATCGTTGTGCTGTTTCTGTGTTTGCCTCATGTTTGCCTTCTGCTCTACCTTTTTCCATACCTTTCGCCATGCCTATTTCTATACCTTCACGCTTAGCAGTGTCTACGGAATTCTTGATGTCGCGATATGCCATCTTGCTGGTCTCGTACTCCCTCATTTCCTGCGGAGTAAACTTGGCTATCTCGGCTTCCTCGAAGAGGCGGTCGAAGACTTTATCGCACAGCTCTTTCGGGCGCTGGGTAAGCTTATAGAGGTTCTTCAGTGCATAGA
>ERZ791912.161-NODE-161-length-47101-cov-38.808273_pt1 | contig 47101 bp, 60 predicted proteins | sample MGYA00510141_ERZ791912 | MGnify/ENA primary metagenome ERZ791912 (study PRJEB30046, sample SAMN00792082) | human gut metagenome | study: EMG produced TPA metagenomics assembly of the A metagenome-wide association study of gut microbiota in type 2... | reverse complement strand
CAGAAAAGAAAGAGACAGAGGAAAGACTGGAAAAACAGCGTGCCGAAAAACAGGAGCAGGAAGAACGGCAATATAATCTGAAAATTGATGGAAAAGATGTGGCAGACCTAACAGGAAAACTGGTGGAACTGCTAGGTACTTCAACTTCTACAGGAGTGACAGAAAATGGAGTTTCGACATTTGATGTGCTGGCATAGAAACTGATATGAGTATGCTGGGATGTATTGACATGGAAGAAATGATGAGTTTGTCAAGTAAAACCTGCACTGGTATAAACATCAATGCTGTTTTGATTAGGATTGTATTCTGCAAATATTGTTCTCATCGTATCGAATCTCCTTATCATTCAATCATCAGTAAAAAAATCAGAAGCATTTCAATCAGTTCACCATGTCAGTTTTATTTTGTGTTATATTGTTTTATATAATTTTCTTTCCCTTATTTTTTCCCTTATCAGAGTTCGTAAACTCGTATGGGAAGATATAACATAAGGGAAAGCATAAGGGAAAGCTCACCTGCGATAAACTTAGTGTTTTCAAGGGCTTGTAAGGAATTTGATAACATAATATAACAATTATTAAATCCCTTAGAATATGTGAAATCCCAATTCAAGTTTTTGAAACTGAGAAATCGGGCAATGCCGATGGAGGGAAGGGGATTGCATAGTAAAGGTCTTACTGAGGACACATTATCCGTACTCAGGGACGGAGGAAATAATGGAAACGAAATTAGTAAGAATAGCTGAGATATCGGCAACATCAAAACATCCTATATTTACATCAGTGTACCACTTGATAAATGAAGATATCATTATGGTATAATAGAGACATTAAAATCGAAGTTTGTAAGGAACAGAAACTTTGAAGTTTATGGAGAGGAGAAGAATATGATTTTTCACTATGCTGGCAAATATAATGGAGATGAGAGTAGTCTTCCATACAAGGAACATCATCCTAATGCAACCCCGTTTAAAGAACCAGAGGATACGAAGAAATTATCATTAATTGCAAATGTGGGATGTATTTTGATAATGGGTATATTAGCAATTCCATTTTTAATACTGGGAATAGAATATATTCCTGATAATGCAATATGGATGATGATAGGTGGAATTTGTGGCGGATTATCTATGTTGCCACATGAATTGCTGCATGCAATATGTTATAAAAAAGATGTATATATGTATAATGATTTGGCACATATGTTGATGTTTGTGGTAGGAACAGAGGATATGAGTAAAGGGCGTTTTATTTTTATGTGCTTGTGCCCTAATCTTATACTTGGCATAATTCCCTATATTTTATTTTTGATATTTCCGCAATTTGTAGGATTGGGTTTATTTGGAATTATTTGTATTGGAATGGGGTTTGGGGATTACTTAAATATTTACAATGCAATAAAGCAAATGCCGAAAAATTCCAAAACATATTTATGTGGAATGCATTCATATTGGTACTTGTAGAAATGCCAAAATTCCAGTTTCATGTTGCTTTTAATAATTGAATATTGAATGATTTTACATAGCCGTTAAGGAGTAATTTTTGCTCCCTAGCGGCTTATTTTATTTTTCAAAGTAGGAGGTGAGAAAATTGAAAATTAGAAAGGTTGATGACAAACCGATGGTCATTCACACCAAGGAGAAAATCCCTTTCATGTGTATTCAAAAAAAGTTAAGGCAGGAAGTGGTCTAGAATATAGAGAAATTTTTAAGCTGATTGGAGGAACAGAAGTATGCACATATAGATACAGTCACTCCCAGGAGCGTGTGTCGGATAAAACAAATTAACAGGAAGCAGATAAAGCGATATATGTGATATTCTATTTCACAACAAAAAAAGGTCTGTTCACAACATGGTGGCTAGCTATTTAAAGAACTTTTCCGATATAATAAATATAATTGTATGTAAGTAAGGAAGTGACAAGATGCAAATAGCAATCTGTGATGATGAAAAATCTATAGGATTGATATTAGAAGAAAAAATAAAGAAATTATTACCGGATGCAGTAATAGATAAATATTTATCTGGTGATGAATTGATTGCAAGTGGTTGTGAGCCGGATATTCTATTTTTAGATATTCAGATGCCAGGAATGGATGGAATGGAAACGGCAAGGATTCTGCGTCAGAAAAATGAAAGAATGGTATTGATATTTGTAACTGCTGTGGAGGAGTATGTTTTTCAGGCATTTGATGTTGCAGCGTTTCATTATCTGGTGAAACCATTTTCAGATGAAAAATTCGAGGAAGTTGTGAAACGTGCAGTCAGAAGCATTGAAAAATATTCTGAAAATCAATCGGATGAAAAATACATGATGGTGCAGTCCGGAGGAAGCCATATGAAAGTGTTTTTGAAGGATATTGTGTATGCCGAGGTATATAATCGAAAAGTCATTATCCATACACGGGATACGAATATTGAATATTATGGAAAATTGCAGGAACTGAGTGAAATTGCGGGAGCAGATTTTTTTCGTACACACAGAGCCTACCTCGTACATTTCAAATATGTTCAGAAATATGATGCAAATTGTGTGACGATGGAAAATGGAACTGCATTGATTGCAAAACAGAATTATTCTGAGTTTGTAAAACAATATTTGAAATATAATCAGAGGAAAGGAAAAGAAATCGGATGAGTTTGGTAGAAAAATGCTGGATGGTTACATCGAAAATTTCTGTTATTGCACTCCTTATGATTACAGGAATCTATTTTGGAAAATTTGTTTGTCCCTATATAAAAAAGAAAAAAGGGGCTGCGGCAGTCAGTATTGTTTATATTACGATTATGCTTGTTTTATATATGATTCCGCCACAGATTGATAATTTTTCCGCATATCTGATTGGAGTTATAGCAGCGTTTCTTGCAATGTATGTAGAGGACAGAAGAAATATATATCAGAAAATATTTCTTGCAATTACGTTCTTTTCTATCCGATGGTTAGCGGTTGCAATGGCAGCCAGACTTGATGATCTTGTTACAAAAGCACTTGTATTTCGGAATATGGGTGCAGAAAAAGTGTGGCTGCAATACGGACTATATGTTGGAACCAGAGTTTTGGATATTGTACTTTGTATTGCTTTTATTGCGGTTGCAATAGGACTGATCAATAAAGCGTATATATACAAAAAAGATGAAATGAGTGTCAAAGAGATGGTAATGCTTATTATACCTTCGCTTGTAGGCGTCACTGGGTATGGCATTTTACAATATTATCTCATGATATACGAAAGAGATACTGGAAAGAACTTGATTGATACATATGGATTTTATGGAGCTTTAAGCTTTTTACACTATCTGATTTCCATAGTCGCTATTCTTGTTGTGATTGTAATGTTCCAAAACTGGAAAGAGATGCAGGAAGAACAGCGGGGACAAGAGCTGGTATTAAATCAGATCAGTGACATGAAAAAGCATATCGGGGAAGTCGAAAAGTTGTATCGGGATATCCGCTCCATGCGCCATGATATGGGAAATCATATACAGACACTGGAACATCTCGTGGCACATAATAATATGGATGATGCTACAGAATACTTGGAACATCTGAAAAATGAATGGGACGAGGTATCTCCGGAAATAAAGACAGGAAGTCCGGTAATTGATGTTATTTTGATGGAAAAGCTGAGAGAAGCAAAAGAAAGGCAGATTCGGTTTCTGTCGGATTTTCATTATCCGCAGAATACGAAGTTAAATGCATTTGATTTGAGTGTAATCATGAATAATGCCTTGAATAACTGCATGGAAAATGTAAGTGGAGATGATCCGTATATCAGCATTTCTTCTTTTCGGAAAAACAGTATCTTTATGATAACCATAAAAAACAGTTTTGGGGGTCAGCTTAATTTTGGTGATAGCGATTTGCCAGAAACAACCAAATCTGGGAGGGAACATGGAATGGGTTTGAATAACATTCGTCGGGTTGCCAGAATGTATATGGGAGATATATCTTTGGAGCAGGAAAATGAGGAAGTAATCCTTAGCATTATGATGCAGGTAGAATAAAGAAATAAATTGGCACTATGTATTTTGTAAATTACAGAAATTACAGAAATATGTAGTACTTTTTTTGCGCAGGTAGCGATGAAAATATGTTGCTTGCAACAATATTTGAGGAGCACTGCGACAGTCTGAAAAGCATTTTCAGACTGATTCACAACGAAAAAAGGGCGGTTTACAACATCACGGTTTATTGTGAAGAAAGATATGCCGAAAGAAAAAATAAAGAGAAATCATGTTATACAGATTTTCAGGAAACGGATTTCAGAGTATTAGCTCAAGGAGGTAAAATCCTCTGCTCCTGTATGGACAGTCGCATTTTGCTTCGCAAAACAAGGAGGATTAAAATGATGAAAATTAATGGATTTAACGGAACGAATACGCAGACAGGAGCAATGGGAATGGCACAGGCGAATGATTCTGTGAGTAAAAATATTCAGAATCAGATTGCAAATGCACAGCAGAAATTGCAGGACTTATCATCAAATGAAGAACTGTCATTAGAGGATAAGATGAAGAAACGTCAGGAGATACAGCAGGAAATTACAAATCTCAATCAACAGTTAAGGCAGCACCAGATTGAACAGAGAAAGGAACAGCAGAGCAAAAAATCATCTATCGATGATATGGTGGCTGGTACAAAAAATACATCTGCAAAGAAAGGAACAGGTTTGCCACAGGCAGGTATGCGGGCAATGATTTCCGCAGATTCATCTATGAAGCAGGCAAAAGTGCAGGGTAGTATGGCAACACAGATGGAAGGAAGAGCCGGTGTGCTTGAGTCTGAAATCAAGCAGGATGCTGGAAAAGGCAATACCGAAAAGAAAGAAGAAGAACTGGCAGATTTGCAGGCAAAAGCGCAGTCTGCAACAGCAGCACAGATGTCTTCACTTTCAGATGCAAATAAATCTATGGAAGAAGCAGCAAAGGCAGACAACCGTACAGATGCAGCAGAAACAAAGAAGGATCAAACGCAGAAAGCAGAGAATACACAGGAAAATGCAGATACGGCAACAGATGCATCAGAGAATGCAGATGTTAAAACAGAAACAGCAGAAACAATAAAAAATCCAGCATCAGAAAGTGGACAGTCGGTAGTATATATACCGATAGATATACGTTTATAGTTTGGAAAGGAGGCTGGTGTTATGTCAGAAATCAAAAGTTTTAGTGATTATACAAGTAAATATAACAGCAATGTAGATTTTTCAGCTTTGTTTAGTGGAACGTCAGATAGTTCATCAATAGGCAATACAAATATGCTTTCTGATTATGCTGCAATCAAAAATGGAAGCTATGGAAAACTGATGAAAGCATATTATGCAAAACAGGATGCTGAAAAATTATCGGGAAAAGGTGATACTTCACAAAAACTTACCTTGATGAAAACAAGTGCGGATTCTCTGAAAAAATCAGCAGATGCTTTGAATGACTCTTCTCTTTGGGAAAAAAAGAAAATAAAAAAGAAAGATGAAAAAACGGGGGAAGAGATTGCGGTAGAGGATTATGACTGGGATAAAATCACCAAGGCAGTAAAATCTTTTGTTGAAGATTATAATGATGTAGTTAAGGAAGCAGGAGAATCGAATACAAAGGATGTATTGCGAAATGCTTCATGGATGACTGGAATGACAGACAAAAACAGTAATATGCTTGCCAAAATAGGTATTACCATAGGAAAAGGAAACAAGTTGGAATTAGATGAGGATGCTTTAAAGCAGGCAGATATCAGTTCGCTGAAAACGGTCTTTACAGGATATAATTCTTTTGTAAGCAAAATATCGCAGAAAGCAACTGGTATATCGAATGCTGCAAACCGGGCGAGTGCAACCTATACAAATAATGGTACATACTTTAAGACGGATTCTTATTTGACATCGAGTAAGATAGATAAAGAAGTATAGAAGGTGTGGACTAACTTAGGGAGGTTGCTATGAAAGTTCAAGGAAATAGGTATATTAATAATCCAGAGATGATAAAAAATAAGGTTGAGAAGAAAACAACTGTTCCTCAGAATATTATTTCGGAGGATGATGTGAAAATCAGTGATTCAGCAAAAAAATTAGTGAAGACTGCCCGTGATAAAGTCTCAGAGTTTCAGGCAATGCATTTTTCATCAATTAATGGAGAGATAAAAGAAATACCGGCAGAATACAAGTGTGAGAATTTGTTTCAATTGGAATTAAAGGCGTCTTCTATTTCAGGAGATCGAAGTGTCTTTGAGGGACATTCTGAGAATCAGGCTGCGTTTTTTGAGAAGTGGATAGATGACAATGCGGCAGAATATTTATCAGAAGATGAAAGAAATACATTAAAAGAGCAAATCGGCACAATGGTGGCAGCGGTAGATGACTTGAATGCCAGGGAAGGGTATCGTGGTACTTCATTTGAATCGGTATTTTTATTAAGTGCAAGTGAGGCTGGATTAAACAAAATAAATAAAATGTATGTCCCGGAGCAATTACAGGCAGGTTTTTCAGATATGATTGACGAATATGTTCATTTTAATGAGTTGGCACGCGATTCTATCATGGAGAGAATGACACCGGATTATATGGTTGTCGGAATTGGAAGCAAAACAGAAACTTATAAGTACAAATCAGAAATCATCTCCGATGAGAGAGCTTTCTATACGAATGAGAAAACGGAAATGACCGGTTTGTGTGACAAATTTTTAAATGATGAAATAGATAAGGATTCATTTTATGATGGGCTGAAAGGTTACTTGAATCATTACTATGAAAACAGATATGAATTAAGAAATCAGCCGGGAAGTGTTAGAGAAAAATCAAACGATATGCTGGACAAATTGAAGCATATGTTTGGCGTTTAATGTTGAAAAAGGGTTTGGAATAATTATGAGGACAGTGACAGGTGTAAACACCGTAAGCCAGCTATTGACATATTCAAAACAGGCAGAGGCAGGAATACACCAAAAAGCAATACAGATGTTGCTTGGAGTAGGAAAACACACTTATTTATTGCAGGAATCAGGAAAGACCATAAATGTTGACGCAAAGATAAAACAGTTAAATGATATAAACTGGATAGAAATCGGATATAAAGAAGGAGATACGTTTTCCGTTTATGGTAAAGAGTATGCTATTGACAGCAGTGGGCATATCAATGTTTCGGCAGAAGATGAATTTACATCAACGGAAATTAAATATCCAAGTCGTTCAATATAATAGAAATTATTTTAAGTTTCAATAACAGAGAGGTAGGATTATGGCAATTACAGGTATCAATAACAGCAGTTGCACATCGTATTATGCTTCAAATTACAAGAATACTGTTAAAAAAACAGATAGTGAAAAGGATAGTACAAATACAAAAGACGGCAACGTGACAACAAGTACAGTTGAATTAAAAACATCACGTCCCGGTGTGACAAAAACAGAGCAGATTAAGACGGGGTATAGCAATGTAAATGATTATTCAAAATACTTGCAAGGAAAATACCATTATATGAATACGGGAACGACTTCAATGCAAGGGGTTCCGACAACAGTATCCGTTTCAAGTGCATTTTTACAGAAGTGTATGAATGATCCAGAAAAAGCAAAGTATCTGGAGGAAAACTTAGCAGCCATTCCAGATTGTGCAAAAAGTGCGGTGAATGGATGTTTGGGCACTTTGACAAATCTGAGTTATAAGGTTGATGAAAACGGAAATATTTCGGTGGCAATATCTGGTACAAATGATCCAGATGGGAAAATAGCGAAAGAGAATGCTGAACGAAAAGCAAAAGAGAACAGAGAAAAAGAGAAAAAAGTAAAAGAGAAAAAAGTAAAAGAGAAAAGAGCTGCTAAAAAAGCAGAGGAAGAAAAAGCTGCAAAGAAACGTGCAGAAAAATCGGCAGAAGGAAAAGAAACGGGTGATTATACCTTATCCGTAACTGGTAATGATGTAAAAAGTATGACACAGAGCCTTGTAGCAGAATCTGTGAGTATTTCTGCACCTGATAGATCAAGTTTTGATATTAAGGCATAAGAGGATTTGATAAAAGGAAAAATTCACTATTTTAACATCAGGTGGTTATGGTGTTCAAATTCAGAGTCAGGGTGTGAGTGTATTGTTAAATACCGGTGCCGGCTGGTGATATGAAATGACTCCGGCAGAACTTACAAGAAAAGATGAATTTTATTCCATTTACTGTAAGGAATATAATGCAGTAAAGAATGATATGAATTCTGAATTAAAAGAATTACCAGATTATCTGGAGAAAAGATCAGTTTTTGAAGTGAAAGCCTAATGATAATAATGCAATTCAAGTAAAGAGGAGTATTGATATATGCAGATTAGTTCTAACTATTCTATGAATGGTGTGTCATATGAAAACAGGCGCAGACAGAATGATATTCCTCAATTTAGTACAGAACGTGCCAAACAGGAAAATGAGAGTATAAATCCATATATGGAAGATACGGATTTTAACGAAAAAGCATTTGATATGATTGGTCCGAATGCTCCGCAGGATGAAAGAAAGAGAGTTTTATGTTGCTTTTCTGGAAGAATTAGAAAAACTCAAAGTAAAAATTTAATTATAGGTTTATTAACTGAAAATTCGTACATACATACTTGACAATATCCCTTTGAGGCGAACAATAATTCGGCTGTTACTATAAAGGGAAGATAAAATAGCAAAAAATGCAATGGATATGTGTATGTTAGTGTTAAGGTAGCTGGATATGGAAAAAATATTTATACGACATATGATGGAATGCAGTGTAGCGTAGTATCAATGGAGCTTCATCTGGATGCTTCGATTGATAAGCTGGATAATCTGGCTATGAATGTGCAGCTTGATAAGGAAAAGCATATGGAGAATGAGAAAGCACAGGAACAGACAGAGCCGGAGAGGGCAGAAGCTGAGCGAGAAGAAGCAGAGGTTGTATATTCACCGATGGTCGCTGAACCGCAGGAGTATCAGTATAATGCAGATGCATTTGAGGCTAGAGGTGTGAATGAGGTGAAGCAGGAAGTGGCACATAAGGAAGTAGCGAAGGTAAGATAAAGCTAGATAGTTTTGAGGACGTGGGAGAGATTCTGCGTCCTTTTTTGTCGCCTGAAATGCGACACATAAGAAATGGTTCTTGCTATAATTATGATAGCACATGAAATAAGAATCGTTTGAATTCATAGTTGTCCTTTTAATTGGACACATGGTGTGCGTATAATGTAAATACAAAGAACTTTAAAACATGTAAAAATTGTTTGAAAGGAGCTGATTGATATGAAAAAAGAAGGATATAGTCGCCCTGGATTATTTGGAAGTGTCAACACATATGATAATAATGGACATAAGACAAGCCATAGTGACAGAGGTTTGTTTGGTGGATTCAATCATTACGATAATTAGGAGGACAGGGATATGTTAGGAACAGATGGAAGATTATATGATTCGGATTTTGATTTTGATGGAGATGGAAAACTTAATGCTTATGAGTATTCTGTAATGGATGATGTGGTATTCGGGCATGAAGATACGGAAACAAGTGAGGTGGATGAACTAGAAGATGAGTTATCCTTGGCAGGACTAGATGCAACAGAGTTTGAATATATGGATGCAGATGAAAGAAGAGAGGCATTGGAGGATGCCGGCTTAGATCCGGATGATTATGATTTTGACTAATGGAGTGCAAGATGAAACAACAAACTGAAAAGAAACTACAGGCTAATTTGAAAGCAATCAATAATGATTTCAATACAGTTATTTTTACGGATATTGAAGTGAAATTTAAGCTGATGGAGTTGGAAGCAATTAGGATATTAATTGATGATTGCGAAAAATTGATAAATGAAGACGCAGGTGAATGAAAGCAGGTGCCGTATATGAAAAAGAATTCGTTTGGACAAGGATTAGCAGTATTTTTGGTGGTAATAGGTATTTTTTACATTATTGGTGCTATTAGTGAAGCTAGTGAGCCTAAGTGCATTAAGTCAGGCTGTGACAATAAGCAGGCAACAAATAGCAGTTATTGTTATCAGCATAAGCCTTATAGTGGAAGTAGCTCTTCACATAGCAATTCATCATATTCAAATAAATCAACAAGCAGCAGTTCTTCAAGTAGTAATAACAATAAATCGACAGCTGGAAGCAATGCATCATCGTACAATAGCAGTACAAAGAAAAGCTCTACTGGAACAAGTAGCTCGAAGAAAAGCAATACATATGACTCATATGATGATGGCTATGATGATATATATATGGATGGTGATTATGATTATGATCGGTATGACAGGGATAGTGATTATACCGATGGTGTGGATGACGCAATGGATGAATTTGACGAGGATTGGTAAATATGGCAGGTAAACATAAGCTGGAAAAATTTGAATATCTGTTTGTAGATATCGAATGGAATCAGACACCGGGAACAAATGGGATAGAAGACAAGGAGCCAATTCAGATTGGTGTGGTAGCGACTGATGAAAGTATGAATTTGAAAAAATCATTTTCCAGAGCGATGCGACTGAGTTCAGAAGAAAAATATAATCCGGATACATTAGTACTATCACATTCTACATTAAAATCTGTCATGCAGGCAAATAGTGAAGAAATAGTATTGCAGAAAATTAAGATGTCATTTCCAAAATATAAGTATGTAGTAGTTTGGACAAAGGATACTTATGAATTGTTTAAAAGAGGTATGGACACTTATGGATATTCAATGCCGAGACATAGAGTTATTGTATTTCAAGAAGTTCTCATGCATATTGCAAGTGATGGAGTAAATCAAATTGGCTTTGAGCGTGCATTGAAACAGGCGGGTATTGAATATCAGAAAAACTTTATTCACTATTCAAAACATGATGCAAATTATATGTATCAATTATTTTGCAAATGCTATGAGGAATATACGAGATGGACCAATCAGGAGATATGTTATCTGAGTCCAAGAACCCATATAATACATACTGGAAGCTGCCGATATTCTAATAGAAATCATTTGCTTGCTACAAATCAAGCGGCCAAACATGTGGTTTTTCAGGGAAACAGAGTATGTAAAATATGCGGCTGTGAGGATGAATGGAACAGATTGCAATGGGGTGTAAGCTCTGGTGTAAAGCAGAATAACCGTGCAGAATATCTTAGGGAATTGCCGCTTACAGATGAAAATATGAGTATGATCTGCAACAAATTCCGATTAGATTACAATATTGCCTCAGATATGGTGTTTATCCGCACACCATTCAGCGGGTGGATTGTACATATTCAGAATAACAGGGTGACAAAACTCCGTCATGAGAACTACAGACAAAGAAGGGATGAGGCTTTAAAAATACATAAAAAGTGCTTTGAAGGTTATCACAAACAGAAACTGCCTTCCAGTAGGTTCTATGATGTGGTAAGCTATATTAAGTATCATGACGAGGGAATGTTGAAGAGGCTTGGTGATAAAAGGAGCCGTATTGATATAATATTAGACAGGATAAGAGAGCAAGATGCAGAAAATATGGCATAGATAAAGGAGTCGGAAATGCGAGACCAGAAATTATATGAATCAGTTGGAAAATACATAGATAAATATTACATAGGCAAACCAGATGATATTAAACTGGATAAAGAAATGAAGTCTATATTTGATAGAATCTCGGAATTTAGAAAGAAAAAAGCAACAAAAAAATGTGATGTCGAAGAAGATACAGATATTGAGATAGATGAAAGTGCCGTAGAATCGTTTGATGTTGAAAGTATGCAGAAAACGAAAGCAACTGACTCTATGTCTTCTACATTGGCAACAAACCGTAATATAGAAAGTCTTATGGGGCAGATGGATGAGACATTTTCCCAAAGACTATTGCGTTTAATTGATGAGAGAGGAATGACAGATTCCGAAGCATATAATAAAGCTTATGTGGATCGAAGACATTTCTCAAAAATCAGAAAAGATGTGAATTATACGCCAAATAAGAAGACTGTGCTTGCGTTTGCAATAGCATTAGAACTATCTATTGATGAAGCGAAAGATCTTCTAAATTCAGCAGGCTTTGCGTTTTCAAGAAGTTCAAAGACAGATATTATCGTAGCTTATTTCTTACAGAATAAGATATATGATATGTTTGAAATTAATGAGATATTAGATGCTTATGGACAGCCAATTTTTGAGTAGGTGAAGTATATGCAGAAAAAGAAGAAGCGGATGTACGACGGAGGAAAAAGCGTACTTCATGTAAAAAATAGTGCAGGCGGTTTTTACAAAGTTAAGAAAACAGGAAGACTTGGAAAGAACTGTGTGCATTTTTCAGGTAGAGGAATATGTTCCAAATATGATAAATGGTGCAGTTCTGCAAACTGCCCCGGTTATGAAAAAAGAAAATAGAGGCTTGGAGATATGAAATTGTCGCCTATCATGCGACCAGCTCTGTTAGTTTCGTAGATATAATGTGATTACAATAAACCGAAGGAGGTAAATCACATGAATGCGGAATTAACAGAGCTGGTTTTTATTTTGGACAGAAGTGGTTCAATGGGTGGATTGGAGAGCGACACAATCGGTGGATTTAACGGGATGATAGAGAGGCAGAAAAAAGAAGGAGAAAAAGTTAATGTGACCACAATCCTTTTTGATGATGAAGTGGAAATAATTCATGATCGTTTCCCGATTGATGCAGTTCAGCCGTTAACGGATAAAGAGTATTATGTCTGGGGGTGTACAGCATTGCTTGATGCAGTAGGACGGGCAATTAACAAAATTGACAATGTGCAGAAACATTTGCCGGAGGAACATCGTGCCGGAAAAGTATTGTTTGTAATCACTACAGATGGATTAGAAAATTCCAGTACAGAGTTTAATTACAATGACATTAAGCGAATGATTGAAGCAAAGAAAGAATGTGGCTGGGAGTTCTTATTCCTTGGAGCAAATATTGATGCAGGCAAAGAAGCTGAAAAAATTGGTATTGAAAGAAACAGATCAGTAACATATGAGAATGATCATTATGGAGTAGCACTAAATTACGAAGCTGTTGGCAGAGCAGTGAGAGGCGTTACAAAAAGCAGAACCCGCAGTATAGAACTTGATGATGCCTGGGCAGATGATATCGCAGAATATCATGACAAGGCAGGAAAAAGGTAGGTGATATTTATGGTGGATGCAAGAGAAATGAAAAAGATACTTCGTAATAACGGATATGAATATCAAAGATGCAAAGGCTCACATTTTATGTATTCAAATGGTATTTATACGGTTGCAGTTAATAAAGACCTAAATGCAATGGTGGCAAAAAGAATTATTAAGCAGTACCACCTGCAGGTAGCAGGTGTGTAAGAAGGGAGAACAATTTTATGGCAATGATTGTATGTCCACATTGTGGAGAACAGGTATCAGAAAAAGCAAAGAAGTGTGTGCATTGCGGTGCAATATTGATACCAGAAGAGAAGAAACATTGTACAGAATGTGGTGCTGAACTTGAAGAGGGGATGACAGAGTGTCCGAATTGTGGCTGCCCGGTTGATGATACACTAGGGCAGGAGACAGATGAAAAGCCGCAAAAGGTAGAGGTCACAGGGGTAAAGGTAACTAAGAAGATAAAGGTTATTATTGGAATTGTGGTTGCATTATTGGTGGTCGGAGGAGCAACAGCATTTGGAGTGACACAATATCAGAAGAAGAAGGCAGCAGAGGAATATGCACAACGGGTGGAAGAGTATTCTGATAATCTAAAATTAGCTACTGTCACAATGCTGACAGGTGCAAGCGATGCTGAGTCAAGTGCAAATCTGATTAAGCAGGTATGGTATAACGCCATCTACGAAAAAAGGGATGATAAAACAGATAAGTATACTCGTCCAAAAGGATATTTTGTATCTGATTTTAACGATGCGTTAGGTAATCTGTATACAGATTCGAGCTTCAGCAGTAAGATAAGCAGCATTGAAGATAATCAGGATACAGTCAATGGATTAATGAAAAAATTAAAGAATCCACCAGATGAATATAAGGATGCATACGATGCCGTATCAGATTTGTATGATGCATATATATCACTTACAAACTGTGCAACTGATTCGTCAGGAAGTTTGCAGACATATTCAAGTACATTTAATGATGCTGATACAAATACATTGAATGCGTATAAAGCGATGGAACTGTATTTGGATGAGTAGGAAATGGATTGATAGTTTTTGTAATCAGGTTTTTAAAATAATTCTTACTGTTGTGAAAATAGTTGAGATGATATAATACAGGTATGTGTTTATCTGAGTATATAACAATGGGAAGGAATTGGATATGTTAAATATAGAACTGAAAAAATCAATTGATGAATATATAAAATATCATTTTGTAAATGTCACGCTAAAAAATGATTTTACTGATGAAAGTGAAAATGTTACAAAATCAGGGGAAAAACTTGGTTCAGACAATAAAGTTACATTGGATCAGCTGATGAACGATATTGGAGATTCGTTTCAGAACAAATTGTTTTCATATATTGATGAAAGTGGCATGACAGATGTTGAAGTATATAAGAAAGCCAATATTGACCGCAAATTATTTTCAAAGATAAGAAGCAATCCAATGTATCATCCCAGAAAACAGACAGTCCTTGCACTTGCTATTGCATTACAGCTAAATATTGAGCAGACAGTAGATTTGCTGACAAGTGCAGAATATGCATTATCTCCGGGAAGTAAGGGAGACTTAATCGTGAAGTATTTTATTGAACATGAAATATTTGATATTATGACGATTAATTTTGCATTGGATGAATATGGGCAGCCTATTTTAGGGTGATGAAATGTGAGTGTTAAAGAAATTAGCTAACACAATGGCTATGTGGAGGAATTACATGGAAGAGTATATTACAAATTCTGAATTTGAAATACTTTTAGAGGATATTCAGGATAAGCTTGACCATCAAAAGATAGAAGAATGTCGGGCTATGTTAACTCAGATTATTGATGATGGTAAGAAACAGAATAGATATATTGATCGTACTTATATTGGAGAGGTAAAAGCTAGAAAGAGAATGAATAGAATATCTGAAATCAATGATATGCTATTAAAAATGACTAATACCCAGATAGAAAATGTACATCGCTATACTGTAGATGAATATGACGAACCAAATCATGAGGCAGAGGCATTAAATGCGATAATGAGCTTAAGCCGGAAAGAGTAATGTAGGATAATCGAATGATAAATAATAATATATATGCACTTCTAATTGGCGTTGGTGATTATAAGAAAATAAAAATAACGGATCTTCCTTCTTACAGAATGGATGTGGCACTTATTGGAACCGGACTTATATCTGGATTGAAATGTACGCAGGAGCATATCAGATTTATGGCTGGTGAAGATAATAATGGTGTTGTTAGTATATCGTCACTTGCAAAAGGTGTAGATTCTTTTAAAAGAGCATTATCAACAGAAGATACTTTTATATTTTATTTTTCCGGTCATGGAAGTTCTGAAAACATGGTATTTAGCGATGGTCAGGTCGATCAGCAAAGTGTTATAAACTATATTGATCAGCTCCCATGTAAAAATAAAATTGTTATATTAGATTGCTGTTATTCTGGGAAGTTTGAGATGTTAGGTGCAAATCATCTGAGCATAGAACAGTCATTAGACATGTTTGCTGGACATGGTATAGCTGTATATGCATCTTCGGCAGGTGATGAAGTCTCAAGGTTAGGACCTAATGGTAATCATAGTATGTTTACGGGTGCTCTTTCTTCTGCAATGATTTCCCCATCTATTGTACATAAAGGACAAATATCTTTAGAGGATATTTATAGGGAAACACAAAGACTGGTACATGCATGGAATATTAAAAATCCTGGAAAGGAACAACATCCAATATACAGAAGCAGTATGGGAGGGACAGCTTATTTTAAAGTTATGGAATACAAGTCTTATGAGCCTGAACAGATATCGGTAGAAAATGAGAAGTATAAAGTAACGAATGTGAAACCTTTGAGTACGGCGAGTGAAAAAAGACTGAGTGCGTTTGTTATTCTGAAAGAAGAAGCCTCTGCTGATGAGCTTGTGTCAATAACCAAGGAAATAGCAGAATCAATAAAATATGCTAATGTGTATTCGAGTGAAAAAAGTGCAGCTTTACATGCCAATATGTCGGCTAAGGCAGTGTGGTGTTATTTTGGCATGGATGAAAATGATATGGTAAATCATACACATGTCTATTATACAATCTGGGCAGCAGATGATGTGAAAAACAAATATTATAAAGAAAATACAAATGCGATGGTAGTTGATGGAATATATATTTTCAAAAACACATCATATGATTTAGTGAGAAAAATGCAGGAACATACCATATCTAAAGAAGAATATATCAAACAATGCAAAAATTACTTAAAATTATTTGTGGATAAAGCAGAGGATTTTTGCGTTGATTTAATGGAAGTGTATAATTGTAAACTTTCATTCTCAGAGCTACAAAGAAGATATAAGGAATGGATGATAAAGGTAAAACATGAGTTTATTCAATTGTCAGATATGGAAGTAGCACCTGAAGAAATACATGATTGGGTTGAAGAAATTATGCAGTTATCGGGCTGGATATTGGATTTAAGTATATATCTGGAGGGTGATAAGCAGTTTGGAACAATAACAGACAGGGAAGAGTGGCTAATTCAAATTACTATAAAAAAGTATCATGAAAGTTTGGAAAAACTCAAAGAATTGGAAATGAATATAAAATAGAGCTTCGTATGAGGCTCTTTTTTGTCGCTTTTTGAGCGACCATAAGGATATGAAATTGATGTAAACTAAAAATACAAGATGAATATATAATTGTTTATTATGCACAAATAAATTGCGTTGAAAGAAATAAAATTGTAAATAATATTGACATTATTCGTTGAAAAGCCTAAACTATAGTAAAACATAATATATAAAAGGGCAAAGTGGGCGAAAGCCTATGACGCAAAGCTATAGGACCTTTAAAATGGTAGCCAGTTATTAATTAATGCATTGGAACAATAGCTGATATTTTCTGATGCATTTTTGTTTTATGGGGCGAAGTATGATGAATGATTTTGTTACGATTAAAGAAATTTCTGAAAAATGGAATTTAACTCCGAGAAGAATTCAAAAAATGTGTGCAGAAGGAAAAATATCTGGAGCTATAAAATTTGGAAGAGATTGGGCAATTCCGGCAAATGCTGAAAAGCCAAAAGATGCACGAGTGAAATCAGGAGAATACAGAAATTGGAGAAAGAAATAGGATGAGTAGCAATGGAAAAAGAATGTTAGCATCTTTGTTTGGCGTTAGGCTGAGTGAAGACGCTCCAAAGTTAACAAGCTTTATTCCGCAAAGAATATCAAATGAGATTATGACGGGACAGTTACCTAAATTTAACCCTTCGACAATAATGCTTGCACAGAATGAAACATGTCATTTTATGGATAAGGCTGCTTTAGTTGTAAAGAAAACAGAAAAGTCGTATCAATCGCGTAGACATGGAAGCAGTTATCGTGTTTCAAAAGGATTTACACTTCATTCTTCGACAGGTAATACTAAACCAGTTGTACAAGAGTGGTATGAGTACAAAGAAGGTGTAATTTTTGTGACCAATAAGAGAATTATATTTGTTGCACCAGATAATGGGTTTGAAAAGAAAATCAGGAATCTTACAGCAATAATTCCATATAGTGATGCTATATCACTACAGTTTAGTAGCCAGACGATAACGATTATGTTGCCGCAGGCACAGTTGATGGTAATGGTATTGCAAATGATAAAATAGCGATGCGATAAAGTAAGGTATTATTAGTGTGTCAGAGACACATCGAAATTATGATTGGAGAAAGTTAGTGATATGTCATTACTTGTTGAAGTTACACCCGCTCCTGTGAGAGAACGGTTAGTAATATTTGTTGTTGATATGAACGAGAAGATAAATGGGCATGCAATGGAGATGACAAAGCTTTTATTAGAGGACTCTATTAGGGTGATAAATGAGGTCATGACTGGGCATGGTGATGATGTAAAATTTAAAATATCGATATTACAATATGGAGGCTGTAATTGGATAACATCAGATACTAAGCCAATTGATATAGATGACTTTTTCTTAATTGACCGTACACAACATGATATGAAAGGAATTAAAAATGCTTTGACGGAGCTAAATTCTAAATTAAATAAAAAAGACTTTTTAAAATCGAATGTTGGGAGTTATGCCCCAATAATTGTATTTATTGGAAGTGGTCATACGAATGAGAATATAGATAATGAAATTAAAGAATTAAGATATAATAATTGGTATAAACATGCTATTAAATTTGCAATTATTACAGATTCAGAATCTGATATAAAACTCTATGAACGTATTATAGAAAATGCGGAAATGGTTTTTACTACCAATAATAGTGATGCATATTTAAAAATTTTTAATAGAATATCTTTTGATTATACAAGTTAATAATAAACAGGAGGAAAAAATGGGAGCATTAAAGGTAGGCGATACAGTCAAAATGAAATATGGAGGAGAGGCTAAAGTATTAGCTGAGTTTGGCTCTGGTGGACAAGGTACAGTTTATAAAGTATCTTACAATGGAAAAGAATATGCACTTAAGTGGTATCACAAGGGCGTATTTGGAGGTAAAGAGCAGGAATTTTATAAGAATCTTGAAAATAATATTCAAAAAGGTGCGCCTACAAAAGCATTTTTGTGGCCGAAAGGTATAACGGATGTTCATGCTGGCGTATTTGGGTATATCATGGATGTGAGACCAGCAGGATATTATGAGCTTACAGAATTTTTTGTTGGAACTAAAAAACAAAAACAGGTTCATTTTAAATCTTTTACAGCTGTAGTAGATGCCGCAATTAATATTATACAAGGATTTAGAGAGTTACATAATAGTGGGTATAGTTATCAGGATATAAATAATGGAAATTTTTTCATAAATCCAGAAAATGGAGATGTACTCATCTGTGATAATGATAATGTCTCACCATATGGAGTTAACTTGGGGATTTTAGGTAAACAACGATACATGGCACCTGAGGTTGTAATAGGTAAGAATGATCCTGACAAGCAATCTGATAGATTTTCATTAGCGGTTATTTTATTTAGACTACTATTTATTAATCATCCACTAGAGGGAAGACGTTCCACACCGCCATGTATGACAAAAGAACTTGAACGTAGATATTATGGTGAAGAACCGGTATTTGTTTATGATCCAAACGATGATAGAAACAGACCGGTTCCAGGAACAGATAAGAACCTAAAAACATTTTGGCATATATATCCAATATATATTAGAGAATTGTTTGAACGTGCATTTAGCAATGATGTAATGATGAAGAAACAGCCAAGAATAATTGAAAAGGAATGGTTAGATGCATTTTTTAGATTAAAAGCAAGCATCGTAAAATGTCCACATTGTAAGGAGGAAACATTTATTACTCAACAAGGTGAAAATACTTGTATTGAATGTGGCAAGAAGATTTTAGTACAGAATGCAATTCAATTTAGTACAGTTACGCTACCATTGTATCCGGGAACAAAACTTATGCTTTGGCATGCCGATTCATCACAGAACGATGTGGAATCATCATTAGGTTTGGTTGTTGCTAATCCGAATGAACCAAATGTATATGGAATTAAGAATACTAGTAAAATCAGTTGGAAGGTTAATCTTCCGAGTGGAAATCAAAAACCTTTAGCACCTGGGGCAGTTGTGCCAATAAAGAAAGATTTTATTATTGAATGTACAAATAACTCTAAAGATGCGGGAACAATTATTTAAAGGAGGAATTTATTATGTCTTTATTGGAAGAAATTACACCATCACCTCGAAAGGTTATGACTTTATTTTATTTGGTAGACACATCAGGCAGTATGGGAGGCTCTAGAATTGGTACTGTGAATGCTGCTATGGAAGAATGTATTCCGCTTTTAAAGGAAGTTGCTGCAGCAAATGATGATGCTGAAATAAAAGTTGCAATACTTCAATTTTCTAGTGGCTGCTCATGGGTTACTCCAGCATCTGGCCCAGTAGGATTAGATGATATTATTTGGAATGATCTTCAAGCTGGAGGTATGACTGAATTTGGTGGCGCTTTAACAGAATTGGATAAGAAATTGTCTCGTAATGAATTCTTAAATTCTCAAACAGGTGCATATGCACCGGTTATATTACTATTGAGTGATGGAGGACCAACTGATAATTGGGAAGGTGCTTTAGATAAACTGAAAGAAAATAACTGGTTTAAGCATGCAATTAAAATTGCTATTGATATTGAAAGTGGTTCTGATAGAACAGTATTGGCACAGTTTACAGGTAATCCGGAGGCTATTTTAGATGCTGAAGATACTGCGACACTTAAAAAGATGATTCATAAAGTAAGTGTAAGAGCATCTGAATTTCAAAGCCATAGCAAGCAATCAGCTGATACAATTTCAACATCTGAAGAGGATGCAGCAGGCATTGTATCTGCTGTTGAAAATGATGTGGTGCAAGACAATGGGGCTCCGGTGTCAAGCGATGATAACGATTGGGGAAATTGGGAGTAAGTCGTTGAGGCTGCCTGCGTTGGCAGGCAGCTTGATTTTATATTAGGAGGCAAACGTGAACAATAATATTTTTGCGTTTTCTGCTACCGAAACAGGATATAATCATATCAGGATAAATAAAGTTTGTGAGGATGCTTCTGATTTTTATGATGATGAGAAAATGCACATTTGTGTGGTTGCGGATGGACATGGAAGTGACAACTATCCTCGTACAGAGTTTGGCTCAAAAATTGCAGTAGATGCAGCGATTAAGAATGTAATTGAATTTGTTAATACAGCAGAAAAAAGTCAAGTAATAAATGACGCTGAAAACAATTTTGAAAGAATGAATCAGCTTGCCAAAAGTATATTGTGTTCTTGGTATGAAAGTGTAGAAGAAGACTATAGTAAAAAACCATTTACAGAGAAAGAACTTGAAAAGGTTTCAGATAAATATAAAAATAGATACCTTTCTGAAAACATTGAGGAAAGAAAGGTGGAAAAAGCATATGGATGTACCTTGATTATTTATGTAATCACTGATGATTATTCATTTGGTATGCAGATTGGTGATGGGAAATGTGTACTGATTGATGAAAATGGACAATTTTTAGAGCCTATTCCATGGGATGATGATTGTCAGCTAAATGTAACAACATCAATTTGTGATGATGATGCTATTGATGAATTTAGATTTTATATTTCAGACAAGATGCCCACTGCTGTCTTTATAGGTTCTGATGGAATTGATGATTCGTATGCTAATGAAGAGGAATTATATGCCTTATATCGTTCAATACTGAAAATTTTTATTGAGCATGGAGATGAAGTTGGAAAGTCTGAGATTCGTGAATATCTTCCGATATTAACAAAACGCGGTAGCGGGGATGATGTTTCTATGGGACTTATAATAAACCAGAAAAGAGCAAAATCAATTTCATCTGTATTTGAGATGCAAATAGAAGAATTTAAATTAACCGAGGAGCTACAGGATAAAAAACGTAAGAAAGACATTGTTACAGAAAAGGCTTTAAGGCTGAGTAGTAGAATAAAAAAATGGAGAGACATTGTTGAAATACCTTCAGAAGAGCAGAGAGAAGAAGTGGTTCAGGTAAATGATTTAATAGAGGAAGAACGTAATTTGAGCATACAGATTCAGGAAATAGAGAAAAAGTTAGTGAATTTGTCTGAAAATCAGAAAAATATCAATTTTGTTGATGAAGCAGATATTCATGAGTCTAATAAGCAGCAAGAGGAGGCTTAGAAATTGAACTTATCTGACGTATTTTTAGGACGTCCAGATTTGCTGGATGACGAAAAAAAGTTGAAAAGTGTATTTGCAGATTATTTTGCATCTGATACTGCTAAAATTAATAGAATGATGAAAGCATATGAGATTGGGGTATTAGATACTCTAAAAAAGGAAAAATCAGAATCATTTGAAAAACAAATGCTCATTGATAGACTTGTGAACCAGCATGATATGCAGGAAAATAAGGCAACCGAAGCAGTAGAGGAATGGTTTGCAATTGCAAATAAAGCTGTGATCAGGGCATATATAGAATACCTTAATAAAAAGAAAAGTGAGAAAGAGGAGAAACAGAAGCAACAGGAAAAACAAATTCAAATTGAGTTGAACAAGGCTCAAAAAGCGAGAGAAGACCAGAAGATTTTGGATAGTAAAGCTGGCAATTTGAATTTGGATTATGATGATTATGAACGTTATATGAATCTTGACTTGGCAAAAGGAGATATTGTACGTGGCATTCCATGCGGAGTAGGCGATTCAGACTATGGCTTTATTGTTAAGGGAACTGGTACAGAAGATGTAAACAAGAACGAATTGTATCCAAGTCTTCATGCACTGGTATATAATTTCTTGATTAGAGATTCGCATATTAAGCGTGAAAACTATCCGCAGTATATGAAAACGCATTTTTTTAATCATGAATTAGACTATGGACGTGTATATAGGTACATGATGATATTGCTTGATTTACTAAATCCAACAGGAAAAACAGTACTTCGTCTTAATATATTAGGCGATAAAGATGAGGTAACGGCAGCAGTAGATATCCTTAATGAATATTTAGCAGTATTTTCCAGACTTATAAAGGTTGAATTATGTCAACTAGAAGTAATATATGATCCAACAGGAAAAACGATTTCTGCTGAATCCAAAGCAAATTATTATGTAAAAAATCTTGAAAAAGACTGTGGATTAAGAAGAAGACCAAGGTATGGAACGAGAATAAATTACAGACTAGATAAATCTGACAGAGAAGATTTGGAGTTTCTGCTAAAAGAAATCTCTCCATTTGAAAAATTTAAGAGGGGGCAGTTTGATGCCTTATGTTCTGTTATGAATGCAAATGGACATGCGGTTTGTATTATGCCGACAGGAAGTGGTAAATCTTTAATCTATTACTTTGCATGTATATTGCAACCACAGGTTGTATTTGTGGTCGCACCTACAGATATATTAATACATGATCAGATTAGAAATTTGCGTAAATTTCATCATTTTGATAATGTAACCCATCTTAACTTAAAATCGGATAATGATTTTTCGTTCTTTAAACCAGCAACAAATTTAGTTTTTTTGACACCATCTACTTTTCAAAATAGAAATTTATTTGGAGTATTTAAAAGATGGAAAAAGGAAATTGCATATGTTGTCTTGGATGAAATTCATTGCCTTTCAAATTGGGGACATGATTTTAGACCGGAATATTTAATGCTATCAAGAAATATGGAAAGTTATCTTGGAGAAGCTAGGTATTTGGGCTTTACTGCAACGGCTAACTATACGGTTGCTCAAGATATACAGAAGCAACTTAAAATACCTCAAGAAAACTTTTTCTCTCCGGTTTTGTTTGAAAAGTATAATGTAAGGTATGATTTCCGTGAAGTAGATGATACTAATGAGATGTATGAGCAGGTCAAGCTCATTGCAGATGATATAGTTAGGAGAAATGAGCGAGCACTGGTATTTACTAAGAATGAGGAGATATCTATTAAAGTCGCTGAGGCAATAGGATATGAGGCTGATGTATTTACATCTGATAATGAAGATTCATACGAACAGTTCGCACAAGGATATTGTCGAATTCTTGTTGCAAGTGAAGAATTAGGGATAGGAATCAATTTACCAAATGTAAACTGTACAGTTCATTTTGGTATGCCGGTATCAAAAAATGAGTTTGTGCAGGAGATAGGACGAGCTGGACGAGCAGATGAAAAAGTAACATCTTATGTAGTATATCTGAAACCATCGGAAAATAATATTGTTAGTTCATTACTTAAAAGAGACACAGTAGTGGATAATCTCCCACAGATATTAAATAGCATGAACAATGATTATTCTGATGTGTACCATAAATTGAATTGTGGAGAAGATACCAGTGATATGCTGTATGATCGCCTCATAGATATATTTTCTGATTTTCACAGTGGAAACAAAACAGCATATATAGTGGATTATCCAGTAAAGACAGTGGAAACATATAAGCAGTTTTTATATATGCTCTATGTAACAGGCTATATAAAGGACTGGTATACATATAGAGCTTTAGATGACGATAAAATTGAGATTATTATTGATATATGCACAGTTCCTAACATATCACATCAAGTAATTGCCTTAGATGATGAAAGTATGTTGGAACGTATGAAAAAAACATCAAGAGATTACTTTGCATCAATGGATAATGATAGGGAGAGTATTTTTAATGTTTCCAGGGCATCTACATTAGAAGAAGTAATCAAGGTGTATGTAAAATGGTATTATGAAAAATTCTTGTATCATCACAAAGAGCAGTTTTTGGATTTTTATGAATTTATAGTTAATAATAGAGATTGTGATGCAGTTAAGATTACAGAAGAAATTGAGGATTATTTTGTTCTTCCGTTTATTCAAATTAAAGAGGATGAAGATTTTTATAGCAATATGACATTTGATGAAGTGTCAAAGCAATTGATATCTGGAATCGGTAAGAATACATTATCCAACATAGAAAGAATAAACAGCAATTCATATTCGTATAGACTCGATTTTTTACTCTTTGTTGGAAACTGGAACCGGTTGGGAAGATTTGAGGCTACACGAATTGAGCGTCTTTGGAGTAGATTAAATGATGAAGAAAAGGCTATTTTATTTAATACGTTGACTTCAGTTTATCCAGAGTGTAAAGAAGACGCAAAGTGGAATTGCTTAAAATATCTTGATGGAAGAAATAATGTGACAGATATAACACTGTCAAAATTTGTAGATGAAGTTTACAAAGGAAAGAGTAAGGACAAATTATATTACGGAATTTTGGCAAAGTGTGCAAATGCGAAATTAAGTCATAGATAAAGGAGTGGATAGACATGTTGGAAACAATTGAGGAACTTGAAAAAGAAATTGACGAATTTCAAAATAATATTGCGGCATCTGGTGAAATGGTATTAGCACTTAAACAGATGATAGAGCAGATAAAACAGCAAAATTCAGAATTTGACATGCAGTCAAAGGCATTATTATCAAGGCTAGATATTTTGCCTGCAAATATTGAAAATACAACAATTGCTAATAACGAAAGAATTAGAAGTGATGTTGCAAGTGAATTAAATAAATCATTGCAGGCGTTTTCAGACGAGCAGGGGAAGTATATTATATCATTGCAGGGTGTTCAGAAGACAATACAAGAATTTTCTGATTTGGCAAGAGAGCAAGGAAAATCATTTAGAGAACAGACAAATGAAATGAACGAAAATATGAATGCAGCATTGTCAGATTTGAATGAAAAAATACAAAATACTACGAATTTATTAAAGCAGGATATTGATGTAAGTGTTTCAGAAAGAAATAAAGAGGTTATAGTCGCACAGGAGAAGTACATAAAGGAAATTGATAGTGTAAATGTCTCAATGAAAAAATGTGGGGAGGCATTGGATAGTAAATACAAAGATTTTCTGTCAGTGCTTGAGAAAATGAATATATCAAATATTTATGAGCAAAACATTCAGTTAAAAGAAGAATTCAGAAAGAAGACCACAATTTTGATGGTTATTTCTGCTGTCAGTATACTTATAGGTGTAGTTGGTTTATTTATATAAGATATTGTCTTAAGAATGAATCAGAAAGGAATGTGAAGTATATGTCTCTATTAGAAGAAATAACGCCATCACCAAGACGAGTAATGACATTATTTTATATTATTGATACATCAGAGAGTATGAATGGTACAAGAATAGGAACTGTTAATAGTGCAATGGAAGAGTGTCAAGAATTGTTAAAGGAAATTGCAAAGGCAAATGATGATGCTGAGATTAGAGTGGCGGTAATGCAGTTTTCCAGTGGATGTACATGGATTACTCCAGTATCTGGACCAGTTGAGTTAGATAATTGGGTATGGAGTGACTTAAAAGCGGGTGGAATTACAGATTTTGGTGCAGCTTTGCTGGAATTAGATAAAAAGCTTTCAAGGAAAGAGTTTTTGAAATCTCAGACGGGAGCCTATGCACCTGTAATATTGCTTTTTAGTGATGGTGGACCAACAGATAATTGGGAAAAAGGCTTAAATCAGCTTAAACAAAATAATTGGTTCAAACATGCTATTAAAATTGCATTAGATATCGAGAAAAGTTCAGATAGAGAAGTACTAGAGGCATTTACTGGAAATAGTGAGGCAATTTTGGATGCAAAGGATCAACAAACTTTAAAGAAAATGATACATAAAGTTAGCGTGAGAGCATCAGAATTTCAAAGTCATAGTAAACAGTCTACAGACACGATATCTACAGCTGAGGAAGATTCAGTAGACATAGTAAAAAATGTAGTAGATGAAATGAAAAACGAATCAGATGAAACAATTGCTGATAGTGGAGACTGGGGACAATGGTAATGATGTAATATTTTTGATGAAACGGAGGTCTATGTGTTATGTATTCAAATATAGAGGCAAAAGTGGCGCTTGCACACTGCCGAGAGGGCAAAAAGATATATGGAGTTAGAATGGAAAAAACATCTTTAGGGTGGAAATATAATTGGGCATTTAAATTGACCGATAGTAGAGCAAAGACAGAAGGTTATGGAAGCACAAAGATTGTTGGAAATATATATCCCGATGAAGAATATCCAGGTTGTCCATACTGTAAAGCAAAGAGTTTTATAGTTTGTGGTACATGCGGAAAATTGAATTGCAATAATACTAACGAAAAGATTTTTACTTGTGGTTGGTGTGGTGCACAAGGTGAGTTGTCAGATTATGAAGGCGATGGGATTAATTCTGCAGGAGATATATAGGAGAGTTGATTTGGAGCGTGTTAATATTTGTTATATGGTGGATGCATCGGATGTAATGATAGGAAGTAGAATTGGTACTGTAAATAGTTCCGTAGAAGAATGTACACCAATGTATAAGGAAATTGAAAAAGAAACAGGTGTCACATGTTATTTTAGGGTAATGAAATATAGTACAGGGGCTTCTTGGGTGAATTCCGAATGGCAATCAAGCGATGATTTGATTTTTAATGATATTCAAGCTTCGGGAGAATGTGAATATGGAGCCGCATTAAATTTGTTAGGATCTGAATTAGAAAGATATAAAAATGATAATGCATATTGGATTATATTGAATATTGCTTGTGGAACACCAACTGATAATTGGAAACCGATTATGCGAAAACTGAAGCAACTGAATCGGTTTCATCAAGCTTTGAAAATTGTAATTAATATTGAGTCAGAATATCCAGTTGATATTGCAAAACAATTTACTGGAAATATTGAGACAGTCTTATCAGCAAAAGAAGTAAGAAAGATGAAAGAGTTAATTTTAGATGGGATATATCATTACTTTGGAGAATAAAAAATGTTTGAAAAAATTCTGTATGTATTTGGATTTTTAATATTTACACTGCTTTTACAGTGGATATTATATAAAATCAGAAGAAATCATAATCGTGGCGATTCAGCTATATGGGTAGGTTATGGAGCAATTGTTGTTATTTGTGTGATGGGGTTAATAAGTAATAATGTGAATTATTTTTCTTCGATTATTGGATTTGTAATAGGAGATAAAATTGGAGAAAAAGAGGGATGGCATTGATAGCACAGTTTGATTTTTCAATTAACGATAATAAAGGATTGAACAGACAGATAAAAAGCAGATTGTTTTTCGATGAGGTGACTTATGAGCGATTGGTTGGTAAAATTTGCAAAATTTTTGAATAACTATGAAGTAATTACGGATTGTGAAGATATGGATTACTTTTACCATTATACAAACTTATCTAATGCAAAGATTATATTGGATGGTGGAAAATTACGTTTTACAGATCGCCTATGGTTAAATGATATGAGTGAAGGATATTATATTATTGATTTGACTATACGCAAAATTAATGAAATATTGCCAGAGAATTGTAGATTTAAAAAATTATTGTTAAAAAATTTAAATGACAGAAAAAATAATATTGTTAGAAATGATTTTTATACATATCAATGCTCATTTTCAACAGCAGACGATTCACTCTGTTTATGGAATTATTATACTGCAGGTAATAGGGATGATACAGAAAGTCCAATTGAAGGGGCAAATCTTAAATTTGATATAAAAAATATAGATAAGTTCATTCATCCGGATACTAAACATGATATTGCTTTTTTCTATGGAAAAGTATGTTATGATGAAGTTACTCAAATAAGTATAATAAAAAAATAGTATCCGATTTTAAAAATAATCCATTGTACAATGAAATAGATGCAGATTTTATTGCAGCTTATTGTGTGGATAAATTGCTTCTGCAAGGTGTATTTTTTAAAAATCCTTGTTTTGCCATTGAGAATGAATTTAGAATTGCAACCACTTTATATGTTGAATTTGGAGATAAAATAGAAGATGCACATTTTGTTTCGATAAATAATCCAAGATGTAAATTCAAAAGATACAATTATGAAATTCCTTATGTCGATTTGGAATTTAATAAATCTTCATTAAGTGGAATATGTTTGTCTCCGACATTGACTTGGGATATTGTCAAGAAAAAGCTCGATGAACCATTGAAGAAATATTCTATAAGTGACAAAAATATCATAGTTTCAAAAATCCCTGTAAGGTATTGAATACTGATACGTTAAAAGTATGATCTGGTATTTAGTGCTTAACACACAAAAGAAATGTGTTGAATGGAATTCATCCGAAAATGGCATAAATGTAGCTGTGAAAGGAACTAAGGCAAGTGCAGCATGATTATCTTGTAGATGTAATTATAACATGGATTCAAAAAGAAATGGAGAGAGGTTAGTGCAGATATTTGTAGATGCAGATGCGTGTCCGGTAGTGGATATTGTCGAGACAATAGCAGAGAAATATGATATTCCCACCACATTGCTATGCGATACAAATCACATTTTGTATTCTGATTACAGCGAGGTGATTGTAGTAGGTGCAGGAGCAGATGCAGTAGATTATAAACTGATCAGCATTTGTCATAAAGGGGATGTAGTAGTATCGCAGGATTATGGTGTCGCTGCTATGGCACTTGGGAAAGGTGCACATGCTATTCACCAATCCGGCAAGTGGTACACGAATGAGAATATTGACCAGATGCTTATGGAGCGGCATCTTAACAAAAAGGCAAGACGCAGCTCTCATAAAAATCATATGAAAGGACCGAGAAAGCGTACAGAAGAAGATGATGACGTACGCTTTGCACAGTCCTTTGAAAAACTTATACTGATGGCAAAGTCAAAAGAAGGTGCTCAGAGTGGGACTATTTAAGAAAAAGAAAGTTGCAAAGACATATGATAAAGAAAATAAGAAACCAGTAATCAAAGCGAGCATATGTAATGGTGAGCAGGTGGTAGGCTTTAAGGACATTCATACAGGTAAGATAGAAGAGGTTATGCTGATTAAGAACCCGGCAGACCTTGATGCATTCAAGAAAATGTATGGAATAAATGAAGAGATAGAGAAGGAATACTGATATGAACATACAGATATTTGGAACAAAGAAATGCAATGATACTAAGAAGGCGGAGCGTTTTTTCAAGGAGCGTGGCATCAAGTATCAGTTCATTGATATGAAAGAAAAAGGGTGAGTGTCGTCCGGTGGACGACATGCTACGAACCGACCGAGCCGGGAGGCGAGACTGAGCAAAGGAGAATTTAATTCTGTTGCTCAGTTCAATGGTGGCTTGGATAATATAATTAACTGGGATGGCAAAGACAAAGATTTGCTTGCACTCATTAAATATACTGCTGATGAGGGTGCACGAAGTCCAGTGGACTTCGGTTCTGCACCGACCGAAGCGGAGCGTAGAAAGCTGGAAAAAGTGCTTGAGAATCCGCAGGTAATTAAAACTCCGGTAGTAAGGAATGGAAATCAGTCCACACTTGGTTATCAGCCGGATATCTGGAAAGGATGGAACTGATGTACATAATAAAGACAGTTAAAGGTGATATAACAAAAATTACAGATGTGCAGGCAATCGTTAATGCAGCCAATAATTCTCTATTGGGAGGTGGCGGAGTTGATGGTGCCATTCATCGTGCAGCAGGACCGGAGCTTTTAGCCGAGTGCAGAACACTACATGGATGCGAGACAGGAGAGGCAAAGCTCACAAAGGCATATAATCTGCCATGTGATTATGTAATTCATACTGTTGGACCAGTATGGAATGGTGGCAGGAATAAAGAGGAAGAACTTCTTGCAAACTGCTATTTTAATTCTATGAAGCTGGCAATGGAGAATGGAATCAGAACAATCGCATTTCCATCTATATCGACAGGTGTGTACAGTTTTCCGGTAGAGCTGGCAGCGAAAGTTGCAGTTCATACAGTTAATAGATGTCTGCAGGATAATCCAGACAGCTTTGATGTGGTGGAATGGGTGCTGTTTGATGCACATACTGAGGCGGTATATGAAGCTGAGGTTGATAAGCTGTATAAAATGGTATAATAAAAGAGTAAAACTATGACACATAAAATAAAATAAGGAGAACAAGGTATGAGCAAAGTTGAAATTACAGGCATATTTGATGATGTGCTTGGAATGATTCATTCGGCAAAACAGAGAGCTGAGTATCAGGTTAATTCTACAATTATTGATTTATATTGGTCTATTGGTGAATATGTTTCAAAACAAATTGATGTAAATGGTTGGGGCAAGTCTACTGTGAAAGCTTTGTCTGAATATATATTGAGTAAAGAACCTGGAATTAGAGGATATTCATCACAAAATATTTGGAGAATGAAACAGTTTTATGAAACTTATAAGGATAAACCAGAACTCTCAAAGCTATTGAGAGAAAATACGTGGTCTAATAATTTGCATATTATTTCTAAAACAAAAAGCTATGAAGAAAAAGAATTTTATCTAAAACTTGCGTCAAAGGAAAAATATAAGGCAAAAGAACTGGCGAGACAGATTGATAGTGGATATTATGAGAGGTTGCTTTTATCTAATGGAAAAGCCCCATCTGCAATCGAAAGTAAAGATATGACAGGCGTTCTTAGGGATATGTATATGTTAGAGTTTCTTGATTTGCCAGAACCATATAAAGAATATGACTTAAAGAAAGCAATTTTGAAAAATATGAAAAAATTTCTTCTTGAATTTGGAAGAGATTTTATTTTCATGGATGAAGAATATCATGTTCAAGTGGGAAATAATGATTACTATGTAGATCTTCTTTTTTTTCACAGAGAGTTACAGTGTTTAGTTGCAATCGATCTAAAAATTGATGATTTCAAACCTGAATATATGGGGAAAATGGATTTTTATTTAGAGGCATTGGATAGAGATATTAAGAAGCCTCATGAAAATCCGAGTGTAGGAATGATTCTTTGTAAAAATGCTGATACGGATGTCGTTGAATATTCTTTGAGTAGAAGTTTATCGCAGACAATGATTGCTGAATATAAAACTAAGTTGATTGATAAGAGTATTCTGCAGAGAAAACTAGCTGAGTTATATGATATTGCAGAGGAAGAGGTGAAAAACTCTCAACAGGATTGAGAGTTTTGAAAATGTGAGAAATAGGAGTGTGATGTGATTGGAGAGATTGTTCAATCATCAGACAATAGATGAATTTTTATTAGATATTACAGAAACTGCTGAATATAAAAGAATTGAATATCTTATTTTTTCAATACGGATGAATTATTTACATTATATGGCAATTTCTCGCATTGTAAAATTTGAGATCCCTAAGTATTTAGAAAATTTAATAGGTATAGTTATTGATAAATTTAATGAATCAGGGATTAGCACAGTCGATATGCTTCAATACATGCTGGATAATGATATTAATAATTGGATACATTATTATGCTTATACATTCATAATACCAGTAGCAAAAGGAGAAGAAAATGAAGCCGTAAATGATTTAAGTGAATTATATGCTTTTGTTTTGACGGTGGTTGATGGGGTTGAATTTAAGCGAGATTATTTTGTGTTTGAAGGGAAAGCCTATCTGTACAGTATATTAACCAATACAAATACAATGCGGTTTGGGGATACAATGCCAGCGTTTGCAAGAATAATCACTGAGCAGGTAAAAGATGGGAATATTTTATTAAGGCTAGATGAACGATTGGCTTTGCCCATAAATCAGGCAATATCATATTCAACTTTGAATCTTGAAAAGTATAGGGGACCACAGTTCCATTTTAAAGATTCTATTTTAAAAAATCCAAAAACTATAACAATTCATATAGATGAAAACACAGCAGATAAACTTTTATTAGTGGTAAAGAGGAAAGTCGATAATAACAGTAAAAAGGAATTTTGGCATATTGAATTGGAGACACTTCCATACAGAGATACAACGTCAAAGGGAAAGTATTGTATAACTACTTTTTTACACGGTATGTATTATCCAGAGGATGATTGTTTTACACATATTGACTGTACAAAAAATCAATATGAAATGTCAGAATATATAAAGAAATATTCAGAATGTGAACCAGATATACCTGTCGATTTACATACTAAGAGTAACGAACTTCATTATAAGATATGGTGTATAGAAAACGGAAGATACACAAGAGAAGTATGGTATAATTTAATGACAGCATCTTTGAATGAAAAATATAGAACTTTGCTGGATGAGATATTAGCATGAAGTATGAAAATAGTTGTGAACGGATGTGTAAGACATAAATGAAGATGTGTGAGGAGAACAGATTATGTCAGAAAAACGTATAGTATATAAAGTTCCTTCGGAGGTAAAAAAACAAAGCATAGAGACATTAAAAGTGCGTAAAACGACATTGGAATATCTCCGTCAAAATGGCTTCAAGACAGTTGAAGACATAATTGATAAACAACTTGAAATTCCAAGCAAGTATAGAGGAAACATTTATGCGTATCTTATGTTTGGAATTGAGGACTAAGATTTGTTTAGTGACTAAACAAATATAAGAGTTAATAGAAATTTATGTATGATTGAGAAAAACATTCTTTCTAAAAGAAACAGGTATTGAAATAGAGTCTTTATTTGAGGAGCGGGTTGATTTTGATACATTCTCAAAGTCAGACTTCCGTGTTGTAAAGGTAAAAAATTGTGAGGCAGTACCTAAGAGTAAGAAACTTCTTAGATTTACAAAACTTTACTTGCAATCGTAAATCTTCCACCACGTTCTATGATGGGAATAGATTCATGTGGTATGCTTCTTTCTGCAATTCACAATGTAAATGGAGAAGAAAAACTGAATCTGGTAATGTTAGATGATGCAATCCCAGCAGGTGCAAAATTGTATTAAGAGTATAAATGTCACATGGTTATTAATAACTGTGTGGCATTTTATCGTTGTTGTTGATAAGGACATGAAAAGCTGTCCAAAATAGAAGGAGAGCCGGATTGCTGCTCCGACAAGAGTAGTGGTCACGAAGTGTTGAAAAAAAGCAGGATTAAAAGTGGAAAAATTTGAAATTCGCAAAGGAATGCGTATGCATTGTGTGGTGAGAAAAATAGTGGAAAAGTAGTTGTGAAAAATCTAAAAAATATACTTGACAAATGAATAGAATGAGATAAAATATAACAGTACTATATAACACTGTTATATTTTTAAAGAGACGTTCAGGAGAATAAGAAAAAGATGTCGACAAAAGCAGAAGATACAGAGAAAAATATATTAAATACAGCCAGAAAGCATTTTTTAAAAGATGGCTTTTCCGGGGCATCTTTAAGAAATATTGTAAAGGATGCCGGACTTACAACGGGTGCCTTTTATAAATACTATCCGACAAAAGAGGCGCTTTTTGATGCACTGACAGATCCGTATATAGAACATATATATCAGATCTACGACCGTGTAGTTGAGGATTTTGAAAAGCTTTCTGCCAAAGAACAGACCAGTAATATGTCGGACACATCCGGCGACGGAATGGATCAGATGATTGACTATATATATGAGCATTATGATAATTTCCGATTATTGCTGAAATGTGGAGACAGTGGAAAGTTTGAGACATTCATACACAATATGGTAGACAGGGAAATGAGATCCAGTTTGGAATATGTGAAGAAAATGAAGGAGGATGGAATTGAAATACCGATTGTCGGGGAAAGCCTCATGCATATGATCTATACCGGATTTTTTTCATCTATATTTCAGATCATTGAGCACGATATAGATAAGGAAACTGCAAAGAGAAATGTGCACAAGCTTCGGGAATTCAATACCGGTGGCTGGGAGCGATTGTGGAACGTTAAATTTTAGGCTTACGATTCAGAAAGGTACATTTTAAGAAAATAATATCAGGTGGCTGATGCCGTCATGCCACCTATTTTATTATACAAGGGTTAGTGACAACTAACAAAATTAAAACTATAGCAAGGAGTGAATAGGTGTGAAAGAAAAGAAAAAGTCAGCAGTAAGCTGGATACTGACATGGGCTGGACAAAAAAGAAGTACCTATGTGTGGAGTGTATTGCTCGCAATAGGAAATGTTATTTTTAAGATTCTTCCGTACTTTATAATTGCGGATGTGGTGAAACTGTTTTTAAACGGTGAAAAGGAGTTTGAAAAATATCTGATAAAAGCAGTCCTGATCGCACTGTCGTTTGTGATCGCAGAACTGTTTCATTCACTTTCAACGTCATTGTCACATAAAGCAACTTTTGTGGTACTTGCAAATATAAGAAAAGCGTGTTGCGACAAGCTTGCCAGGGTACCTCTTGGATATGTGAAAGATACACCGTCAGGTACTTTTAAAAATATCATGGTGGAAAGAATTGACAGTATCGAGACAACTCTGGCTCACATAGTACCAGAATTTACCTCCAATCTGCTTGCACCGGTTGTAATCCTGATTTATTTCTTCCTGACAGACTATCGGCTGGCACTTTGGTCTTTAGTTCCGATTGTTGTTGGACTTTTCTCATATTTTGGAATGATGCTGGATTATAAGCCAAGTTTTGAAAGGACGGTTAAGACCACAAAGGAGCTGAATGATGCTGCGGTAGAATATATTGACGGAATAGAGGTCATAAAGGCATTTGGAAAGACAGAAAGCTCTTATGCTAAATTTACAAAAGCGGCAAGGGAATATGCGGACTCTTTCATTTCATGGATGAGAAGATGTTCTGTCTATCATGCATTGATGATGGTGGTGACACCGTATACACTTCTTACAGTATTGCCTTTTGGAGCCTATTATGTATCGAATAAAACCTTAGAGTTATCTGATTTTGTCATTTGTATCATTCTCTCACTGGGAATTGTCGGGCCCCTGATCACGGTGGGCTCCTATACAGATGACCTTGGGAAAATCGGAGTGATCGTTGATGAGATAGCAGGTATTTTAGAACAGCCGGAGTTAAAACGTCCGGAGAAAAGTAAAGATGTTCCAAAAGATAATTCCATCATTCTTGAAAATGTAAGGTTTGGCTATCACGACAAAGAAATCCTGCATGGAGTAAATATGGAACTGAAAGCAGGGACTGTAAATGCAATTGTTGGACCTTCCGGAAGTGGAAAGTCAACTATCGCAAAGCTAATCGCATCTTTATGGGATGTGGATTCCGGCAACATTAAAATCGGTGGGGTTGATGTAAAAGAGCTGGCACTTACAGATTTCAACCGGAAAATTGCCTATGTCGCGCAGGACAATTATCTGTTTAATGAGACAGTTCGTGAAAATATCAGACAGGGAAATCCAAACGCTACGGATGACCAGGTGGTTGAGGTTACAAAGAAGAGCGGCTGTTATGAATTTATCATGCAGTTAGAAAATGGATTTGATACCGTTGTAGGCGGTGCCGGTGGACATCTGTCGGGAGGAGAGAGACAGCGTATCTCGATTGCCCGGGCGATGCTAAAGGATGCACCTATCGTCATTTTAGATGAGGCAACTGCCTACACCGATCCGGAAAACGAAGCTATATTACAAAAATCCATTGCAAAACTGGTGGACGGAAAGACACTGATCGTCATAGCACACAGGCTTTCTACCGTTAAGGACAGTGACCAGATCTTTGTGGTAAATGATGGAAACGTGACAGCACATGGCACGCATGAGCAGCTTCTGGTGTCATGCCCGCTTTATAAAGAAATGTGGAATGCCCATATTTCAGTAAAAGATACCGTAAAGGAGGGCGAATGATATGTTTGAGATTCTGGCGAAATTCTTTCGATTTTCAGGGAGGGAAAATGGAAACAAATTCAAACTGTCGATGGTTATTGGGCTTGTAGAAGCACTTGCATCTGCAATGAAGATACCAGCCATTATGTACATATTGATTGGTTTGCTTGGTGGAAAACCGATAGGAAAATATATCGGAGGTTCCTTAGCTATTATGGTCATTGCGATTGTGATTGCTGTTATATGTAAGAGAAGTTCTACGGTACTTCAGACAGAAGGTGGCTATAATGCAAGTGCTTTTACGAGAATCAAAATTGCAGAGCATCTGCGTTACCTTCCGATGGGATATTTTAATTCCAACAGTATTGGGGAGATATCTTCGGTGACAACCAATACGATGGAATCACTAGGAGATATAGCGGCCAGGGTGGTTATGCTGACAACGCAGGGGATTTTAGAGACTTTGATGATCATCCTTATGCTGCTTGTTTTTGATTGGAGAATCGGACTGATATCTGCAGCTGGAGTCCTGATTTTCTTTGGTGTAAATTCTATGATGCAGAATGCAGGGAAAAAAGATTCGGAACAAAAGGTGGTATGTGATACAGAACTCGTAAGTCAGATCATGGAGTATCTTCAGGGAATCTCAGAAGTGAAATCCTACAATCTGCTTGGAAAACAGGCAAAGAGATTAAATGATGCAAACGATGCGAGTGCCAAAATCAATACCAGGATGGAAATGGTATTTGTTCCGTATCATTTTTTACAAAGCGTGATAACTAAGATAACAGGAGCCGTAATTGTGGCATGCAGTGCATATTTTTATATCAATGGAACTATGAGTGCGGTTTATGCCATTGGTATGACAATCTCAGCATTTATGCTTTATGCCAGTCTGGAATGTACAGGAAATTACTCATCCCTCTTACATGTGGTAAGTGTATGTGTGGACAAAGCAAATGAAATTCTGGAACTGGATACGATGGATATCGACGGCAAAGAGATACAGCCGGAAAACTATGATATCAGACTTTCAGATGTTACATTTTCCTATGATAAGCGGAAGATTATTGATGGTGTATCACTCTCTATCCCAGAAAAAACAACGACAGCAATCGTTGGTCCGTCTGGCGGAGGTAAATCTACACTTTGTAATCTGATTGCCAGATTCTGGGATGTGGATTCCGGAGAAGTGACCCTTGGCGGTGTAAATGTAAAAGAGTACAGCATGAACAGCCTGATGAATAATTTTGCATTTGTCTTTCAGTCCGTCTATCTTTTTGCAGATACAATTGAGAATAATATTAAGTTCGGGCGTCAGGATGCAAGTCATGAGGAAGTGGTGGAAGCAGCAAAGAAAGCCTGCTGTCACGAGTTTATCAGCAAACTTCCAAATGGATATAATACCGTAATCGGAGAGGGCGGTGCCACGCTTTCCGGTGGTGAAAAACAACGGATCTCCATTGCCAGGGCGATTATGAAGGATGCACCGATCATTATTCTTGATGAGGCAACTGCGAATGTAGATCCTGAGAATGAGAAAGAACTTGTGGAGGCTGTGGATGCACTGACGAAAGAAAAAACGATCATTATGATCGCACACAGACTAAAGACGGTTCGCCATGCAGATCAGATCGTGGTCGTAGAGAAAGGGCAGATTGTGCAGAAAGGAACCCATGAGCAGCTGATGAAGCAGGAAGGAATTTACAAGCGGTTTGTGGATGCAAGAGAGCAGGCAGTCAGCTGGAAACTGGCACGTTAAGAAACAAAGTAATATATTGATAAAAAACAAGGAGAATTCAAAATGAAAAATAAAAAGAAATTAAAAGGAAAAGATTTGATCAATATTGGAATCTATGCAGCGATTTACTGTGTGATTATGACAGCAGTTGCAATGCTGGGATTTATACCGATCATGATGCCGCTTTTATGTGTGATTGTCCCAATATTTGGCGGTATTCCATATATGCTTTTTTTGACAAAAGTTGATAAATTTGGAATGATAACTATTTATGCTATGATCGTTGGATTGTTTTTGTGGATTACAGGAATGGGATACTGGCCGTTTATTTTTGGAATTATATGTGGTGTTATTACAGACCTTATTGTAAAATCGGGAAATTATAAAAGCAGTAAGAAAGATATATTAAGTTGTGGAGTATTTAATCTGATCATATTTGGAAACTTTATTCCAATGTTTATGAATATTGAGGCATATTTCAGTACGCGTCAGAGTTTTGGACAGGAGTATATCACTAAAATGACAGATATCTTTGCGAACTCATGGCTGATCCCATTACTTATTGCAGCATGCGTGATTTGTGGATGGATCGGAGGAGTATTTGGAAAATCATTGTTGAAAAAGCATTTTGAGAAAGCGGGAATTGCATAATGATACATACATACGTCACATTTGATCCAAGAACAAAAATGCTTCTTTTAATGACAATGGCAATATTTGTTCTGGGAGGAGCAGGAGATAAATTATTTGGTGCGTACCTTCCGCTATTCTGTCTGCTTCCGTTCGTGCTTTTTATACTTGCAGGTAAGTGGAAAAGAGCAGCAGGATACATCATTTTGTACAGTGTATTTTATTTGCTGACAGTGTTTGTGCTGCCTCATATGACAGGTTTTATTGGATTTATATTGCTTGCATTCTGCGGGATTATGACAAGGTTTCTGCCGGGAATCATGGCTGGAACCTATCTGATGCAGACAACAACAGTAAGTGAGTTTTCTTCGGCTATGAGCAGGATGCATGTTACGGATAAGCTGACCATACCACTTTCTGTTATGTTTCGTTTTTTTCCAACGATTGCGGATGAATTCCGGGCAATCAATGATGCGATGCGTATGCGGGATATTCGCTTCGGCGGGAAAAATGTTGATAAAATGATAGAGTACAGACTGATTCCACTTATGGTCTGCTCCGCAAAAATTGGAGAGGAGCTCAATGCCGCAGCTATTACACGGGGACTTGGCGGTGATGTAAAGCGGACCAATGTGTGCCGGATTGGTTTTCATTTTCAGGACTATATTGTAGTACTTATTTGCTTTATTCCTTATGTAATATGGATTGTTTCAATGATTTCAAGATTATTTATGTAATATATAGATAAAACCGCATGATGTCATGATATTGGCAGAGTGCGGTTTTGTTACAAATGGAGGATATTATGATACAGATAGAAAATGTCAGTTTTCAGTATAATAATTCGGAAAAAGGAGCGTTAAAAGATATTTCGATTTCAGTTGATAAAGGAGAATGTGTTTTGTTATGTGGGGCTTCAGGTTGTGGAAAGACAACAATAACGCGCCTTATAAATGGTCTTATCCCACATTTTTATGAAGGAGAGTATAGCGGAAATGTCAGCGTTTATGGAATGAATGTGCAGAGTGAAGAACTATATAATATATCAAAAAAGGTGGGTAGTGTATTTCAGAATCCAAGAAGTCAGTTTTTCTGCATGGATACAACAAGTGAAGTTGCGTTTGGATGCGAAAATATGGGACTTGTAGAAAACGATATTAACGAACGTGTAAAACTGGCTGTAAGCGAACTGGAAATGGAAAATCTTATGGACAGAGATATTTTTAAATTGTCAGGCGGTGAGAAGCAGAGAGTTGCCTGTGGTTCTGTAACTGCGATGCAGCCCGACGTATTTGTACTTGATGAACCAACATCAAATCTGGATAAAGAATCCATAGAAAGACTAAAAAATACGCTTTTACTCTGGAAAAAGCAGGGAAAAACAATCGTGATAGCGGAGCATAGGTTGTATTGGCTTAAGGAAATATGTGACCGTGTAGTCTATCTTGAACATGGAAGAATTATGTTTGATATCACAATGCAGGAATTTCTGAAATTTTCAGAGCAAAAGCTGCAAAATCTCGGACTTCGTACAATGCAGCCACATTGTGATGAAAGCAGTAAAAGACATGAGTATATTGCCAAAAAGTCGGACATAGTACTGAAAAATTATTATTTTTCCTATGGAGAAAAAAAGGTACTGGAGTTTGGAGATATGCAGCTCCCAAAGAATGAACTTATAGCAATTACAGGACAAAACGGAGCAGGAAAATCTACGTTCGTCAGATGCTTTTGCGGATTGGAGAAAAAATTTAAGGGACAGACGGTCATAGAAGAGAAGCAGTATAAACCAAAGGAAATGCTCCGTAAATGTTATCTTGTAATGCAGGATGTAAATCATCAGCTTTTCTGTGAATCTGTAGAAGATGAAGTCCTTCTTGGAGCATCGGATACCGGAAAAGAGATACAGGAAAGAGCCAGAGAAATTATGCAAAAACTTGGTATATGGGAATTTCGTGATAAACATCCGATGTCATTATCCGGTGGTCAGAAACAGCGTGTGGCTATTGCATCGTCTGTGCTTGCAGAAAAGGAGATACTGATATTTGATGAGCCGACGAGCGGTCTGGATTATTGTCATATGGTAAGTACTGCACAGCTGTTTAAAGAACTTCGTGACATGGGTAAAAGTATTTTTATTATCACCCATGACAGGGAATTGATTGAACGATGTTGTAATTATGAATTTTATGTGGCTGATCGACAGGCGATATTGTATGGATTATAAATACTCCGCAAATAAAATTTCTGTGATAACGAAATAAATTGACATTTTCCCCAATATAGTTTAAAGTTTCAAAGAACTAACTTGTGTAAGACGGAGATAATTATGAAACTTAGAAAATACATTTTAACAGTTATGATAGGAATCACTGCTATGACAGTGCTCTCATCATGCGCTAATAAAGAAAATGCTGTAAAAGGACAGCCAGACCAGAGCACACAGGAAATATTTGCAATGGATACATATATGTCACTAACAGCATATGGAAGTAATTCAGAGGAGGCAGTAAACAAGGCGGTGCAGGAGATTAACCGGCTTGATGCAATGTTTTCGGTAGGAAATGCGGACAGTGATGTTACTAAGATAAATGAAAATGGAAGCGGAGAAGTATCGGAAGAAACGGCATTTATAATGAACAGGGCAATGCAGGTATCAGAAAAGACCAATGGGGCTTTCGATATTACGATATATCCTCTTATGGAGCTGTGGGGATTTACGACAAAGAATTACAGAGTGCCAGAAAGCAGTGAGATTGCAGAGGCACTTAAGGGTGTTTCTTATACAAATGTATCAGTAAAAGGGCAGCAGGTGGCGCTGACAGGTGGTTCCAGCATTGACCTTGGTGGTATAGCCAAAGGCTACACATCTTCGCGGGTTATCCAGATTATGAAGGATTGCGGCATTGAGCATGCGATTGTCAATCTTGGGGGCAATGTGCAGGTGCTTGGAACTAAGACGGACGGTTCTGACTGGAGAGTTGCCATACAGAATCCTGCTAGTGAGAATAGTTATCTTGGAATATTAAGCACGACGGATAAGGCTGTCATAACATCAGGTGGGTACGAGCGGTATTTTGAGCAGGATGGACAGGTATACCATCATATTATAGACACGCAGACAGGTTATCCTTCAGACAGTGACCTGACTTCTGTTACAATTGTGTATTCAGATGGAACTACAGCAGATGCATTGTCAACGGCACTTTTTGCAATGGGGCTGGATGGTGCAAAAGAACTTTACAGAAGCGGTGATATAGATTTTGATATGATACTTTTCGATGGAAGCAGAGTGTATGTATCGGAGGGCATTGCCAGCGGTTTTTCAACAGATATGAATAAGGAAATAATTACCAGACAGCCTTAATGAGAATTATTATTAACTGTCTGTATTGACAAATGTGGTGAGAAAAATATATTCTATAGAGCAGTTAGCGATAACTAATTATAGATAGATTAATAAACTATTGTTGAAGATAGCTAACCAAGATATACAGACCCGAAGGAGCAGACATGTTATTAATAATATCACTTATAATCGTAGCTTTATTTATATATTTTCTCAAAGATTCGCTTAAGAAATATGCCAATATATTTTATATAGGTGCGGCAGTAATCTCTATTGCGGTATTCCTGCTTGAGTTCCTGCCAATGCATTTGTTTGTAAAGAACAATATATTAGGAATATTTGCAAAAGGCTCTCTTGGAACGGCAATGTTTGTTGTGGTAATGTACACTGGCGCACTGCCTAAGGGCAACAAGCTGATTGCACCACTTATGAAGATAAGAGGCGAGTTGTCAATTACAGCGGCAATACTCGTCCTGTGTCATAATTTCACATATGGAATGACATATTTCAGAATGTTATTCACTAAGACAAGCCTGTTATCAGCCACACAGCTTGCAGCTGCGGTAATAAGTCTTGTGCTTATAGCTATAATGATTGTGCTTACAGTTACATCTTTTCCATCTGTAAGAAAGAAGATGCAGGCTAAGAAGTGGAAGCAGTTACAGCGCACAGCATATGTGTTTTATGGTCTTATGTATGTTCACATTATGCTCATTAACATACCTTATGCGAGACTTGGACTTGGCATGTATGTTGCAAATGTAGTTATCTACAGCATAGTTTTCTTAGGCTATGCAGCTATGAGAATATCAAAGGCTATATCAGTAAAGGCAGCAAGAGCAGGAAAGACATACGGTAAGAAACCAGAGACGGTTCTGTATGGACTGGCATTGGTTATATGTGCAGTGATGACGGTGTCGTGCTTTGCAGGAAGACAGACAGTGTCGGCATCGGAAGACAATGAGGAATGGAACGATTTCTTTAACGAAGAGACAGTTGCAGCAATGGTCAAAGAGATTGAGAGCAGTACGGCTAAGACAGATGCCGAAGGAACAACACAAGAGAGTCTGGAAGAATCAGCTTCATCAGATGGACAGTCGGACTCACAGGCTGGCGGTGCAGGAAATGAAGTGTCGGGAAATAGTAATAATTCCGGTTCGGATAATGCTTCTGGTAATTCATCAGGTAATAGTTCTGACAGTGGTAATCAGTCAGCTCAGCCGGATAATGGTTCTGACAGTGGTAATCAGTCAGCTCAGCCGGATAATAGTTCTGACAATAGTGGAGAGCTGAGCGGCGGTTCAGGCAGTGACACACCGGCTAATACAACATTTAAAGCAGATGGAACTTATAAAGGTTCCGCTGTGTGTGAGACTTATAACTACAATGTAACGGTTACAATAGTCATATCGGGAGATACGATTACATCGGTTACTGCTGAATCAGAAGCGGGTGCGCAGGATGTGCAGTATTTTAATATGGCAAATGCAAAGGTTCCTGCACAGCTTCTTGCAAACCAGAGTACATCAGGTGTTGATGCAGTATCTGGTGCAACCAAATCAAGCAATGCCATCAAGAAGGCATTTTACTATGCTTATAAATCGGCTAAGAAGTAGGCGGATTTGTAATAGAAAAAATAATAAGGAGGCAAAAATCCTCTCCTCACCAACGGGTTCGGATTTTGCTTCGCAAAACAAGGAGGATTTATGAGAAAGAACATTTTTACTAAGATTGCTGCGGTTGCAGCAGCCACTGTTCTTGCTGTAACAGTATTTCCTGCATTTGTGTCATATACACATGCAGCAGATGATGAGTATTCATATGTATATGCTGGTCTTACATGGCAGGAATACTGGGCAAACGAAGGCGTATATAACGCAGGGGATGTAACATCATCTAATGAGAAGGATACACATGGTGAGTACGATAAAGGCGGTTTTGATACAGTAACAAGAGCTACAACCAATCATGGTCTTCACAGAGGAAGCTACCAGTGCATGGCAACAATTGATACAGAAGATGGTAAGAAGTATGAGCTTGCCGGCTGGAGTAGTGATGGAAAGCAGATGATACTTACAGATGGTACACAGCTTTCATACAACAAAGGTATAATTACTAATGCTGATGGTACAACAACAAAGTTAGTATCATATGAAGTAACTGGTATTAAGTATGTTCCGGTTAAGGTTAAGACATCTGATCTTGCTGATTTTGAGCAGCATTACAGAGTTGTCAAGAATGGAGAAAAGTTATACGGTGGATTCGGTGAGAACAAGCTTAGCTCATATGAGTATACAGCAGCAGTTAACGCAGATACTAACGGACTTAAGACAGTAGTTAAGAATGCAGATGGAACATATTCATTCTCTGCAAGACAGACTGGAAGTGGAAAGTCATTTGCAGAGCAGGATATAAGTGTGGCTGCTAACATTACATCTACAGTAAAAGATGCTACAGGTTCATACGGTGAATTCTTAAGAGTTGATATTAATGGTGATGGTTATGGCGCATTAGGTGCTATGATGCAGGCTGTTAAGTGGACATATTATGGAAATGATGCAACAAGAACAAATGCTGTTGCTACATATGGAACTAAATTTGCTGCAGATAACTGGATGCACAAAGTAATGGGAATCCAGCTTGGACTTACTGATTCAGCACGCTGCCAGTTACCAGCAGGTTATGACGGAACAGGATACTGGTCACTTACAGTATATGCATTAGGATATTCTGATACTACAATTAATTTTGAAGCAACAGATGCCAATATAGTTAAGGTTAAAGAGCCTGCAAGTGAAGAAGATAAAGCAAAGCTCTCAGCAGTTATTGCAGCAGCAGATGACCTTAATGAAGCAGATTACACAGCCCAGTCTTGGGCAGCTATGAAGCTTGAGTATGAAGAAGCAGTTGATGCACTTGCGATTGCAGAATATAAGGCTGATGTTGAAGAAGCAACAGAGCACCTTACAGCAGCAATCAATGCATTAGTAAAGGTTGAGGCAGGTACGCCATCAGGTTCAGAAGAGGCTGATAATACAACTGACGCAGGTTCTTCAGATACATCTGTATCAGATGTTAAGACTGGTGATGCAAATAATATGATGGCTTACATTGCAGCAGCAGTTCTTGCTTTAACAGCAGGTGTTGCAGTAACAGGCAGATGCAAGATTAAGAATGTAAGATAATTAAATACGCTTATATCACAATAAAACCATAAACAAGCCAAAGAACCGGGGCGGGGTGAATCCTTTTAGGGATTCACTTCCGCTCCGGTTCTTTGGTAGATAAATTAATACTTGATGTCAGATTTTTATATATTCATCGTCATATATGGTGGAATGCATATAATTCCATCTTTTACAATTAAATTTCTTGGATGAATAATATAACTTTCCCCTATGCGCTCCTTGTATTTTTCTCTGAAATTATTTAATGAGGTCGTTTTATATTGCTTTCCAGACTTTACTTCAATCGGAAACATCTTATATTTTAATCTGCTGTTATTTGAAATAATAAAATCAATTTCCATATCATTTCGATGCTTATTTTCATTATAGTGTGTATAAAAATATAACTTATGTCCATTTGATACCAGCATCTGGGCTATTGCATTTTCATAAAGCATCCCTTCATTAATCTGCAATTTGCCTGCCAATATCTGTTTATACACTTCATCTTCAAGTAATTCATTCTCATCAAACGCATGGCTTACCAAAAGACCGGTATCTCCCATATAACACTTTACATAGCTTCTTGTCTCATTTAATGATAACCCCACATTAGGATCATTACACAAAAAACACTCATTAGATATCATAGAATCCGACAGCCAGAAAAATGTTTCTTCGTACTGGTCTGCGTAACTACCATCCTGTAGCTTTTTGAATACAACTCTTTTTTCATGCTGTGACAGGAATCACAAGAATACTTGATATAGCTTTGACCAATAACAATGATGTAGTAATACTTGGTGCATTTGGCTGTGGTGCATTTGAGAATAATCCAGGCGTTGTTGCAGCGGCTGCTAAGAATGTAGTTGACAAATATATACATGCCTTTCGTGTAATAGAATTTGCTGTTTACTGTTCTCCAAGAGATAGTCATAATTATGATGTATTCAATTCCGTTTTGGGGAATATGAAGCAAAGACATAAAAGATAGTAAAGGTGATATGTAACATATAGTGTATTTAATACATATACAGCGGTATTGTGCATATTATCAGAATAAAGAGAAATGATAGAAATCCTGTGTTTACAAATTGAGAGATGTCTTAATTATAAACATAGGATTTTGTTATATGGCAATACAATAGAAGAGTGTCAGGAAATACTTAATGAGCAGGGGTGTAATGTTGATGAAAATAGCATCATGGAAATGTAGTAGTAATTTTAATTTAAAAAGGTCCTAAGATTTGATGTGAATTTTATAATGAATTATGTTTCCATATTTTTAAAGCAGTCTTTAGTGTAGCTGGTATTTGTGTTATAGTAATGATAGTGATAACGAAACATCAGGAAGTAAGAAAAAATGAGTGATAATAATACATTAGATTACTACAACCTGCATACAGCAGATTTTGTTAATACAACTCAAAATGTGGATTTCCATGAAATACAGGAACTTTTCTTATCGTTTTTGCCAGCGAAAGCAAAAATATTGGATTTTGGATGCGGTTCAGGAAGAGATACTAAGTATTTTACAGATAATGGATATGAAGTTGATGCAATGGATGGTTCAAAAGAATTATGTAAGGCAGCAACAAAGTACACTGGTATTCAGGTACAGCATATGCTTTTCGAGGATTTTAATGCCAGTAATACATATGATGGGATATGGGCGTGTGCATCAATTCTTCATTTAAAGAAATGCGAACTGCCTGATATGATAAAGAGGCTGTATCAGGCACTTAAAAGAAATGGTGTGATATATATGTCTTTTAAGTATGGTGATTTTGAGGGCGTAAGAAATGAAAGGTATTTTACATATCTTACAGAGGAAAGTTTTAATATGTTGATGGAGCCTATAAATGGATTTAAGAAAGAAAAAATCTGGGTAACAGGTGATGTAAGGCAAGACAGGGGTACGGAGCAATGGCTGAATATTATACTTCGCAAGGTGATAACCATTTAATAGTTGAACAAAAATATTACAACATGCTGGATTGTCAGTGAGGACATGGATATGTCCGAAATGAGGAGCAGAACATGACAGGGATATCAATGCCGCGAAAAATATACTGACAGAAGGATTAAGGCAAATAGCATAAAGAAATATATAGGGCAGGGACTGCCCAAATTAACGCCTGTGGAGATAGTAGG
>ERZ791912.150-NODE-150-length-48547-cov-44.245071_pt1 | contig 48547 bp, 36 predicted proteins | sample MGYA00510141_ERZ791912 | MGnify/ENA primary metagenome ERZ791912 (study PRJEB30046, sample SAMN00792082) | human gut metagenome | study: EMG produced TPA metagenomics assembly of the A metagenome-wide association study of gut microbiota in type 2... | reverse complement strand
TTTGGGCGCAAACCTGTCGCCCTGTAAGGGCAAAAGCTTTAAAACTCCAGGCAATTTACAAAGCTTTTGCCCTTACAGGGCGCCTTGCTGATTGCCATTATACCCAGGGCGCTGCCCTGGGCTAAGAGCTTCTGCCCTTTCAGGGCGTGCTGCTTGCGGGCGCTGCCCTGGGCTAAGAGCTTTTGGGCCTTCAGCCCGTACTTAAACCATCCAGCGAAAGTTATGAACCCATCTTCCTGTCCGTTATTATCCGAACACGAAGATGATGATCTGAATGGTTACGATGCGCAGGAACATGGCGAATGGGTAAACATTGGCGTAGCCCACTGAAGGCGCATCGGCACTGGTCTGGTCTCTCACATAAGCCAAGGCTGAAGGATTGGTGTTGGCACCAGCCAAAACGCCCAGGAGAGTGTAGTAGTTGATGTGGAAGGCATAACGGCCTATGATGCCGCCCAACAAGATTGGTATCATGGTGATGGCTATGCCGTAGAGGATCCATATCATGCCCGACTCTGTGGCTACGGTCTGTATGAACTGCTCGCCTGTGCCCAATCCCACACATGCCAGGAAGATGCAGATGCCTATCTCGCGAATCATCAGGTTGGCTGAAATCGTATTATAGGTCACAAGGTTGTGCTTAGGACCAAAGTATCCTATCAGAATAGCCACGATGAGCGGACCTCCTGTCAGTCCGAGTCGCAGACTCTCTGAAATGCCCGGGATAAAGAATGGTATGTTGGCAACGATACATCCTAACATGATGCCCAAGAAGATTGGTATCAGGTTGGGGTAGTTGAGTCGTTTCATCTGGTTACCCAGTACCTTCTCGGTATGGCTGATGGCCAACTCTGAGCCTACTACTGTAACTCGGTCGCCCAACTGCAGCTTGAGGCTTGGAGTGGCAATAAGGTCTACACCTGCACGGTTTACTCGGGTGATGTTGGTACCCAGGTTGGAACGTATCTGCATCTGGCTGATGGTCTTGCCGTTGATGCCTGGTTTGGTGATGAGGATACGGCGGGTTATCAGTTCGTTGCCAAACTGTTCCCAGTCCATCTCCACCTGTTCGCCCAGCAAGGCTATGATAGGCTCCTGTACGGCAGGATGAGCCACAATGAATACCACATCGTCCTCATTGAGCACGGTATGTCCGTTGACTATCTCATGATGCTCGTCGCTGTCGGGACGGTGAATCTGTGAAATCATGAAGTCGCGTCCCAAGAGTTCGCGTACCTGCTTTACGGTGTCGCCAAATATCATCTTGTTGGTGATTTTCACCGAGAAGGTGTTCAGAGTCATGGCTTCCAAGTGGCCCTTACCGCTCTTTGCCTCGCTCTCCTCCTTCTCCTTATTAATATGTAGAGCAAATCTCAGGATGGCGAACGACAGGATAACGCCGAGCACACCCATAGGATAGGCGATGGCGTAGCCGGTTGCGATGCTGGGGGCATCGATATGGCGCAGGTCGCTGAACGCCTGTTGTGCGGCACCCAGTCCGGGAGTGTTGGTTACAGCACCCGACAGGATACCTGCCATAGAGGTAATGGAAGTTCCCGAAGCATAGAATATTCCCAATGTGGTAGCGATACTCAGCGCTATCACAATGATGCTGAGCATGTTGAGACTTCTACCGCCATTCTTGAACGACGAGAAGAAACTGGGGCCCACCTCAAGACCGATGGAGTAAACGAAGAGTATCAGTCCGAACTCCTTCAGAAAGTGGAGCAGGTGCTCATCGAGGTTGAGCGAGAAATGACCAAAGACAAGACCGATGAAAAGAATCCAGGCCAAGCCTAAGGACACACCTTTCACACGGATTTTGCCTAAACACAGGCCCAGCGTAATGACCAAAGCTAAAATCATCACCGAATGGGCTACACCGCCTCCCCAGAGGTCGGGAAAACCATAAAACAGATTCCTTAAAATTTCCATAACTACTTTTTGTAATTCGAGATTCGCAATTTCTCTCTTACGTGCGAATGTTTGGTTCGTATTTGAATTTTCGGGTGCAAAGGTACTAATTTTTATTGATTTATAGCTTTGTCTCATGCTTTTTTTGTACTTTTGCAGCCGAAATTTTATGTGGAGAGGCTTTCCCGCATTTTTCATCGTGCGATAGAAGGAACTTTTGTGACTTCATCGCCTGGTTTCAACATACTTTTAAGTAACAAAGTACATTCTCATCATGTTGGATATAAAGAGTTTGGAGGGCAAGCGTATTGCCGTTTTGCTTTCGGGAGGAGTTGACAGCTCCGTAGTGGTTTGGGAGTTCGCCCGTCTGGGCTTGCATCCCGACTGCTTCTATATCAAGATCGGACCCGAGGAAAAGGAAGAGTGGGACTGCTCTTCTGAGGAAGACCTCGAGATGGCTACTGCCGTAGCTGCCAAGTATGGTTGCAAGTTGCAGGTGGTAGACTGTCATCAGGAATACTGGAACGAGGTGACACGCTACACCATGGAGAAGGTGAAGGCTGGCTATACGCCTAATCCTGACGTGATGTGCAACAGGCTCATTAAGTTTGGTGCCTTCGACGAGAAGATGGGGCACAACTATGATCTGATAGCAACGGGTCATTATGCGCAGACAGAGATCGACGAGCAGGGCGATAAGTGGTTGGTGACAAGTCCCGATCCAGTGAAGGATCAGACCGACTTTCTGGCACAGATTTATTCCTGGCAGCTTCGCAAGGCCATCTTCCCCATTGGGCATCATGTGAAGAACGAGGTGCGTGAGATAGCCGAGGCAGAACACCTCGTCAATGCCAAGCGCCGCGACAGCCAGGGCATCTGTTTCTTGGGGCAGATCAACTACAATGACTATATCCGCCGTTACCTGGGCGACAATCCTGGTGATGTGGTAGAGTTGGAAACGGGCAAGCGCATCGGTGAGCACAGGGGATTGTGGTTTCACACCATAGGGCAGCGCAAGGGACTTGGCTTCGGTGGCGGTCCCTGGTTTGTGGTGAAGAAAGATGTGGAGCACAATATCCTTTACGTGAGTCATGGCTATGACCCGCAGACTGCCTATAAGAAGGACTTTCCGCTGCACGACTTCCACTTCCTTACCCGCGAGGTGGACATGCATCATGTCACCTTCAAGATACGCCATACCCCCGAGTATCATCCTGCCACAATAGAACGTATGGAGGATGGAAGGCTGATGGTACATGCCGGGGAAGCCATACACGGAGTGGCTCCAGGCCAGTTCTGCGTGGTATATGATGAGAATCATCATCGTTGCTATGGCTCAGGCGAAATAACGGTATAAGCAGAGTCAACTGTCGTAAGTTCTGAAGTTATCATTGCAGCAGCACGCCCTGAAGGGGCAGAAGCTCTTAGCCCAGGGCAGCGCCCTGGGTATAAAGGCAGCCAGCAAGGCGCCCTGTAAGGGCAAAAGCTTTAAAACTCCAGGCATTTTTTTAAGCTTTTGCCCTTACAGGGCGACAAGTTTGCGAACATGATAACCCAGGGCGCTGCCCTGGGCTAAGAGCTTCTGCCCTTTTAGGGCGTGCTTCTTGCGTCCATTCCCCTGGGGTAAGAGCTTCTGCCCTTTCAGGGCGTGTGGGGCAAAACTTGCGAAAGTTGAGTCAATAAAAATATGTGAACATCTAACAGGATAGTCAAAAATAGTACAATAATTATAAAAAATCAGTTGAAAGGGCTGATAATTCGGATTTTTTGTCTAATTTTGCACCTTGGTTTTATATAGGTGCCGCCAGGCACCGTGTTACTATAAAGAAAAGAATAAAGAAATTATTAAATAATAATGAAGAAGAAAATTCAGTTCAGTCTCGTATATCGAGACATGTGGCAGAGTTCTGGTAAGTTCCAGCCACGCAAGGATCAGTTGGCTAAGATTGCCCCAGTTATCATTGAGATGGGTTGCTTTAGCCGTGTAGAGACCAATGGTGGTGCTTTCGAGCAGGTTAACCTCCTCGCTGGCGAGAATCCTAATGATGCAGTTCGTGCATTCTGTAAGCCATTCAACGAGGTGGGCATCAAGACTCACATGCTCGACCGTGGATTGAACGCTCTTCGTATGTATCCTGTGCCAGACGATGTACGTGCCTTGATGTACAAGGTGAAGGCTAAGCAGGGTACCAACATCACCCGTATCTTTGATGGTTTGAACGATGTTCGCAACATCATTCCTTCTATCAAGTGGGCCAAGGAGGGCGGCATGACTCCACAGTGTGCACTCTGTATCACTAACTCTCCTGTTCATACTCTCGAATATTATATGAACATTGCCGACCAGCTCATCGCTGCCGGTGCTGAGGAAATCTGCTTGAAGGATATGGCTGGTATCGGTCAGCCTGCATTCCTCGGTAAGCTCACCAAGATGATCAAGGACAAGTATCCTGAGATCATCATCCAGTACCACGGTCACTCTGGTCCTGGTCTCTCTATGGCTTCTATCCTCGAGGTCTGCAACAATGGTGCCGACATCATCGATACAGCCATCGAGCCATTGTCATGGGGTAAGGTTCATCCAGACGTCATCTCTGTCATCAGCATGCTGAAGAACGAGGGCTTTGAGGTGCCTGAGATCAATATGAGCGCTTATATGAAGGCTCGTGCCATGACTCAGGAGTTCATCGACGAGTGGCTCGGATATTTCATCAACCCAGGTAACAAGATCATGTCTTCATTGTTGCTCGGTTGTGGTCTCCCTGGCGGTATGATGGGTTCTATGATGGCAGACCTCGGCGGTATGCGTCAGACCATCAACAACATCCGCAAGAAGAAGGGTGAGGAAGAGTTGTCTATGGACGACCTCCTGATCAAGCTCTTCGACGAGGTAGAGTATGTATGGCCACGCGTGGGTTATCCTCCATTGGTAACACCATTCAGCCAGTACGTGAAGAACATCTCCCTGATGAACCTCCTCACCATGGAGCAGGGCAAGGGCCGCTTCGTGATGATGGACGACTCTATGTGGGGTATGATCCTCGGTAAGAGTGGTAAGATTCCAGGCAAGATAGATCCCGAACTCGTAGAGCTTGCCAAGAAGCAGGGGCGTGAGTTTACTGATGTTGATGCCCACACATTGCTTACCAATGCTCTCGACGACTTCAAGAAGGAGATGGACGAGAATGGTTGGGAGTACGGTCAGGACGACGAGGAACTCTTCGAACTCGCTATGCACCCAGAGCAGTATCGTAACTTCAAGAGCGGTCAGGCTAAGAAGAACTTCTTGGCAGACCTGCAGAAGGCTAAGGATGCCAAGCTTGGCTCAACATTGACTCCTGCCCAGTTGGCAGAGTTCAAGCATGCCAAGGCTGATGCCATCGTAGCACCTGTTGCCGGTCAGATCTTCTGGGAGTTCCAGGGCGAGGGCGAGTGCCAGCCAGCCGTAGAGCCATTCATCGGCAAGGAATATAAGGAAGGTGATGCCTTCTGCTACATCCTGGCTCCATGGGGCGAGTTCGAGACCGTTCCCGCAGCTCTTGGCGGAAAGCTTGTAGAAATCAATGCCAAGCAGGGCAGCAAGATTCGCAAGGGCGATGTGATCGCCTACATTGAGCGAGAGGCTGAATAATGTTGAATGTTCAGTGTTTAATGTTTACTTTGCAAGTATCGTGGCGTGAGCCTAATTAAACACTGGACATTACAAACTAAACATTAAATAGATGAATTATCAAGCTGTTATTGATAAGTATTATCCTGAGGATGATGAGCTTCGTCATATCCTCATTACCCATAGTCAATCTGTAGCGCGAAGAGCGCTACAGATTGTTTCGTCTCATCCCGAACTGCATCTTGATGCTCAGTTTGTGGAAGAGGCAGCCATGCTTCACGACATCGGAATCTATCTTACCGATGCTCCTGGCATCATGTGTTTTGGCAGTCAACCCTACATCTGTCATGGTCGTCTGGGTGCCGAACTGATGCGTCGTGAAGGCTTCGAGCGCCATGCACGAGTGTGCGAGCGCCATACGGGAGCAGGCATCACATGCCAGCAGATAGAGAGTCAGAATCTGCCTTTGCCCCATCAGGATTTCCTTCCAGAAACCATGGAGGAAAAGGTGATCTGCTATGCTGACAAGTTCTTCAGCAAGACTCATCTCGATAGTGAGAAAACCATCCAGCAGGCTGAGAAAAGCTTGGCCAAGTTTGGCGAGGAGGGCGTCTTGCGCTTCAAGGAGTGGGAAAAAATGTTCGAATGAGCTAAAAAGACGTCAGCATGATGTGTAATCTAAGCAGAAATGCTTAACTTTGCAAACTAAATGAGAAAATATCCTTTCATAGCACTTTTGTTGTTTGCCTTCATCTGTATGATGGCAAGTCCCAACATGCCGTTCTTCAAGAAGAAAAAGAAGAAGGCTGCCGCCGACTCTACGGCTGTGGTCGATTCTGTCTTGCGCGACTCAGCAGGCAATGTGGTGGCTGATACTGCCCGCATGGACTCTCTGCAAAAGGCTATCTGGAAGCACAACCAAGTGGTGGACGACAGTATTCGTCTCGACAGTATTGCCCGCAAGAAGTCGGGTGGAGTAGATGCTCCTGTCACTTATTCGGCTTCCGACTCGCTTGTCTATGACGCCAAGAACAAGGTGGCGCATCTTTATGGCTCTGCGCAGGTGAAGTATGAGAATATGGATCTTGCCAGCGACCGTATTTCGATGGACATCGATAAGAGTAACGTGAAGGCTATGGGTACGGCCGACTCTACTGCCGAAGGGGGTGTAAAGGGAAAGCCTGTATTCAAGATGGGTAGCGACGAGTATGATACCGATACCATCAAGTTCAACTTCAAGAGCAAGAAAGCCCTTATTAATAATGTATATACCGAGCAGCAGGACGGTTTCCTGTCGGGTATGCGCTCCAAGCGCGACTCTTCAGGAGTGATCTATCTGCAGCATGGACGTTACACCACCTGCGATGACCCACATCCTGATTTCTATATCTCGCTCTCGCGTGCCAAGGTGCGTCCTGGCAAGGATGTAGTCTTTGGCCCGGCTTACCTCGTGGTGTGTGATGTGCCTATGCCTTTCGCCATTCCTTATGGTTTCTTCCCCTTTACCAAGAGCTATAGCAGCGGTTTTATCATGCCTACCTATGGCGATGAGAGCGACCGAGGATTCTATTTGCGCGATGGTGGATATTATTTTGCCATCAACGACAAATGGGACTTGAAACTCCTGGGCGAAATCTACACCAAGGGTTCTTGGGGTCTCTCGGCTGCCAGCAACTATCGCAAGCGATACAAGTATTCGGGAAGCTTCTATTTCAGCTATCAGGATACCAAGACAGGTGATAAGGGAATGCCCGACTTTGCCGAGCAGGAGAGCTTCAAGTTGCAGTGGAGCCATCGACAAGACTCCAAGGCCAATCCTTACAGTTCGCTTTCTGCCAGCGTCAACTTTGCTTCAACCAGTTATGAGCGCAACAATCTTAACTCGCTCTATAATCCACAGTCGATGACGCAGAGTACCAGAACCTCTTCTGTCAACTGGAGCACCAACTTTTCGAGCATAGGTATGTCGCTGACGGCAACTACCAACCTCTCGCAGAACATGCGCGACTCTTCGTTGGCAGTCACTCTGCCCGACCTCAATATCAACATTGCGCGTTTCTATCCATTCCGTCGCAAGAAGATGGTGGGTGACGAGCGATGGTATGAGAAGATAGCCCTGAGCTATACAGGACATGTGAGCAACTCCATCTCCACTAAGGAAGACCTGCTTTTCAAGAGCAATCTTATTAAAGACTGGCGCAACGGATGGGAACATCGCATTCCGGTAAGTGCCAACTTCACGCTCTTCAAGTACATCAACATCAGTCCTAACTTCAACTTTACCGACCGTATGTACACCAATAAGGTCACGAAGTCGTGGGACGAGCAGAAGCAGGTCGAGGTGGCTGATACGACCTATGGTTTCCATAATGTGTACAACTGGAACATGAGCATCAGTGCCTCTACCAAGCTTTATGGTTTCTGGGTGCCCAACCGCAAGCTCTTCGGTGACAAGATACAGGCCATACGCCATGTGCTCTCGCCAACTGTAAGCTTCAGCTATGCGCCAGACTTTGGTGCTTCCCGCTATGGATACTGGGATACTTATCAGAAGACTGATGCCAATGGAAATGTATCGCTCGTCAGCTACTCGCCTTATCAAAACTCGCTCTTTGGAGTGCCGGGCAAGGGTAAGCAGGGAAGCATTTCCTTCACGTTGGGCAACAACCTTGAGATGAAGGTCAAGAGCGATAAGGACTCCACCGGATTTAAAAAGATAAGTCTTATCGATGCTTTCGATATCAATATGAGTTACAATACGGCAGCCAAGGTGCGGCCATGGAGTGACCTCGGTATCGACTTGCGCCTGAAATGGTGGAAAAACTATACTTACAGTATGCATGCTGTCTTTGCCACCTATGCCTATGAACTCGACGAACAGGGAAATCCTTATGTGGGAACCCATACTGAGTGGGGCAAGGGACGTTTCGGACGTTTCCAGGGTATGTCGCAGAACTTCTCTTTCACGCTTACGCCAGAAAAGTTGAAGAAGCTATTCGGAGGAGGCGATGACAGCGACAGCGATAACTCCCGCAACAGGGATGACGATGAGGGTGTAGATACCAGTATCGAAACCAATATCGACGATGACATGGAGGCTGGAAAGCATGGAGCCAAGAAGAAGGGTGGAAAGGCCAAGACCGATGACGACGGTTACATGGCTTTTAATATGCCTTGGTCGCTTTCTGTGGGTTACGGTATCACCATGCGTGAGGATACTCGCCGCGAAAAGTTCAACGAGAGCACCATGCGTTATCCATACAAGTTTACCCAGACTCTCAACTTCAGTGGTAACGTGCGCATCAGTGATGGCTGGAACATCAGCTTCTCATCTGGCTACGACTTCGAGAACAAGGCCATGAGTATGACAACTGCTTCTCTGCAGCGCGACCTCCATTGTTTCAATATGAGTTGTTCGGTGGTGCTGGCTCCTTATACCAGCTATAACTTCACGTTCCGTTGTAACGCTTCTACGCTTACAGATGCTTTGAAGTACGATAAGCGAAGCGGTTATTCCAACGCCGTGCAGTGGTATTGATGCTCGAAAGATAGACTGACACCTTATTTATATATATAAGGATCAACTTTCGCAAGTTCAATAGAAGATATTTTACATAGAATAGGCTTTTGCAACCAGGTTGCAGAAGCCTTTTTGTATTTTTGCATCCGAAAACGAAAAGAAGTGTAATATAACTAAAGTATCTTATCAATATGGAATCAAATCAACAACATCATCATCACGAATGTGGTTGTGCTCAAGGTTCTCACGGTTGTGGCTGTGAGCATCGTCACGAGCATCATGACGAGCATGGAAGCCTTGGCAAGCGCCTTCTGCTTATCTCGGTCACTGTATTATTGCTTATAGGAGCTTACTTCGTCGAGAAGACATGCGCGCTTTCCACCTGGCAGTTGCTCCTGGTTTATCTTGTTCCCTATCTGCTGATAGGTCATGACACCTTGGGCGAGGCTGCCGAGGGTATTGCTCATGGCGATGTGTTCAATGAGCATTTCCTGATGACCATTGCCACCATAGGAGCCTTGTGCATCGGTTTCTTTCCGGGCGAGGAGACTGAGTTTGCTGAGGCTGTCTTCGTCATGCTTTTCTTCCAGGTGGGTGAACTCTTCGAAGGCTATGCTGAGGGAAAGAGTCACGACAGTATCTCACATCTTATGACCATCCGTCCTGATGTGGCTCACGTCTGTCATGGAGAAGAGGTAGAGACTGTAGCCCCCGAAACGGTACAAATCGGTGAGACTGTTTTGATAAAACGAGGAGAGAAAGTACCTCTTGACGGTAAGGTCGTCAGTGGTTCTGCGCTTCTTGACACTTCTGTCCTTACGGGCGAGAGTGTTCCGCGTGAGGTAAAAGAGGGCGACGAGGTTTATTCGGGCAGCATCAATGTGAAGGGAGAACTGCGTTTGCAGACCACCAAGACCTTTGGCGAGAGTACAGCCTCTCGCATCATAGCCCTGGTAGAGGGTGCCGATGCAAGCAAGTCGCGCAGTGAGTCTTTCATCACCCGCTTTGCCCGCATTTATACTCCAGTCGTTGTGCTGGCAGCCTTGGTTTTAGCCATTGTGCCGCCTCTCTTGGGTACTTTGGGCTTGGGTGTGCAGCTCTTTGGCGAGGGCAGTTTTATGCAACTGTTGCCTTTATGGCTCAACCGTGCGCTTATCTTCCTTGTGGTATCCTGTCCTTGTGCCTTGGTTATCAGTGTGCCGCTCACTTTCTTCGGCGGCATTGGCGGAGCCTCCCGCGCTGGTATTCTCATCAAGGGAAGCAGTTATATGGATGCCCTTGCCAAGGTTGGCGTAGTGGTGTTTGATAAGACTGGCACGCTGACCCATGGCGAGGTGTTGGTACAAGCTGATGAGGGTGCGCCTGTTGTGGTAGGCGACCGTGTAAAAGAAAGCAGTGCCGAGGCCATAGCCCAGTTGCGCCGTGAGGGTGTCGTCAAGACGGTGATGCTTACTGGCGACCGTCAGGAGGTGGGCGATCGTATAGCCCGTCAGTTGGATCTCGATGAATATAAAGCCGAACTGATGCCTGCCGATAAGTTGGTTCATGTAGAACAACTGCTGAAACAGAAGCCTGCAGGCAGGACTTTGGCTTATGTTGGTGATGGCATCAACGATGCGCCTGTGTTGAAGAGGGCAGATGTAGGAATAGCCATGGGTGCCTTGGGATGTGATGCTGCCATCGAGGCTGCTGATGTGGTGTTGATGGACGATGAGCCTCGAAAGGTTCCTCTTGCTGTTCACATTGCCCGTCGCACCATCCGCATTGCCCATCAGAATGTGGCCTTTGCCATAGGAGTCAAAGTGGCAGTCCTGTTGCTTGCCACCGTGGGCTTAGGTACCATGTGGATGGCTGTCTTCGCCGATGTCGGCGTAACGGTTCTTGCAGTCCTCAATGCCATGAGAGCATTGAAGAAAGTGGAATAGCATAGTTGATTCTATAAAAACACCAACCCACCTGCTTTGGAAATCCAAAACAAGTGGGTTGTTATTTTTAGGGCGTTTTTACCCTTTTACCCTTTTACCTTTTTACCCTTTTACCTTTTTACCCTTTTACCTTTTTACTCTTTTACCTTTTTTACCTTTTTACCTTTTTACTCTTTTACCTTTAAAAGTCTGATACTCATGGGGCTCACGGTGATGAGTCGTTTCTTGTAGAGGTCGCCAATGGCACGCTTGAATACCTTTTTGCTGACATGGAAGCGTTCGTAGATATCGTCAGCCTCGCTCTTGTCGCCTAAGTCGCAGGCACCATCATTGTCGAGCAGATACTGGTAGAGTGTTTCAGCAAAGTCGGCAGTTTGCTGTTGTCCTGTTTTCTGCAGACTCACATCAATCTTTCCGTCGGGGCGCACTCTTCCGATATAGCCTTTCATTCTGTCGCCAGTATGAATGTACTGGAATATCTGGTCCTGATAGAGCAGACCAGGGTACTGGTTGTCGATGATGACCTTGAAGCCGAGGTCTGTCTTCTGCCAAATCAGCAAGTCCACTTCGTCGCCATGACGATAGTGAGGATGTTCCTCCGACAGGTATCGCTCCACCTTGGCAGATGCTACGATGCGATAGCTCTCCTCGTCGATATGTACGTGAACGATGTATGACTGTCCCAAAACCATGCGCTTCTTCTGCTCACGGAAGGGACAGAAGAGGTCTTTCATCAGTCCCCATCCCAAGAAAGCGCCATATTCGTTCACCCATTTCACTTCGAGGTAGGCGAAGTCGCCCACTTTGGCAAGTGGCTTCTCGGTGGTAGCGATGAGTCGCTCGTCTTGGTCGAGGTAGATAAACACCTCAAGCTCGTCGCCAATGCTCACCTCTTCGGGTACGTAACGGGTAGGAAGAAGGATTTCTCCTTCTTCACCTCCGTCAAGGTAAATGCCGAAGTCTACTCTTTTCACCACTCTCAGGCTGTTGAAATCGCCTAATTTTATCTTGTTGCTCATATATGTGTTCTTTGTTTTATCTGTTGTTCGTTTTTATTCTTCGTTCTTAATGTCTTCGTTCTTCACTTCTTCGCTCTTTTCTACCATTCCGTCCTTCAGGTGTATGGTTCGGTCGGTAATCGAGGCAAGTCCCTCGTCGTGTGTGACAATGACAAAGGTTTGTCCGAACTTGTCGCGCAGATCGAAGAAGAGCTGATGCAGTTCTGCCTTGTTGTGTGAGTCGAGGCTGCCCGAAGGTTCATCGGCAAGGATTACAGCAGGATTATTTACCAAAGCTCTTGCCACAGCCACGCGTTGCTTCTCACCTCCCGACAGTTCTGCAGGTTTGTGATGAGCTCTTTCGCTCAGCCCCATAAAGTCGAGCAGTTCTTCAGCCCTTGCCTTGGCTTCCTTGCGGCTCTTGCCTGCAATGAAAGCAGGAATCATGATGTTTTCGAGAGCGGTAAACTCAGGCAGTAACTGATGAAACTGGAATACGAAACCGATATGCTGGTTACGGAAGTCGCTCAACTTTCGCTGTGACAGTTTGCTCACGTCAATACCGTCTACCACTACGCTTCCCTCATCAGGGCGGTCGAGTGTGCCAATGATCTGTAGCAGGGTGGTCTTGCCTGCGCCACTGGGGCCAACGATACTTACCACCTCACCTTTATTGATATGCAGGTCGATACCTTTAAGCACCTGCAGCGAGCCGAAGCTCTTTGTTATTCCTTTGATGTCTATCATTGTTGTTTGTTATTATTCCATTTAAGTTCTGAAATTTTAGATTTTCCACAAAAGACAGTCACAATATGTAGACCTTCTCTTATTCCTTTTGTTGAAATAATTCCTTTATTGTATGAATATTTTGTAGTTCTTGAAATTGTTATTTTTATTATCTGATATTTTTATTAGATGTAATCCTCGACAAAGAGAAATGTTGATTTTGTTGTTGGTACATTCCTCCTTTTCCAATATTCCACAGGTATTATAGATTTTTATTGTTACCATATATGGTGGATTTATAATTATTTGATGGCCATTTACAATGAGAAAATCGGATAAATGGTTTTTGTTTGCAATATCTGTGGTATTGAGTTTCAGAATATTACTCATTGCTTGTCCATATTGGTTTCGTACCCAACAAAAAATACCATTATACCATGTTCCAGGATAGACTGTAAAGCCGTCTTGAGGTATTGTCGTAAAAATTGTATCTGTATATATAGGTAAATGGTCTTCACTTTGTTCTACTAAAATGACTCCTTGCTCAAAATTTTCTGCATCAATAGAAACATTGGCCAGAGGATAATCGTCCTGTCCTTCTATTGGAGTCCATGTCTTATTCAAAGTCAAAACAGGAGTAGATGGCAGAACTTCAAAATCAATAGGTTCTGAGCGAATATAGCTGATATTGTTTTTTCCTTTATTTGAAGTACTAAATATACATGAAAAATAACAGTCGTTAGGACAGACCTCTTTTTTTAAATTTCCCCAGTCAAATCCTCTAAGAACGCTGTTGTATGGGTGTGAAAAATAACACTGAAATATTTTGGGTTTGTTAATAAAAGAGCAATAAAGTTCCTCAGATAAAAGATATTTGTATTCTTGATTATTTGTTTGTTTAAAATTAATATACCATTTAATGGATTCTATGTCTTCAGTTTTATAGTGTCCAGGTAATGATAATGTAATTAAATCTCCATCTTTGATCTGAGTACATTTCTTACCATTAATTTTTATATCAATGTTTTCTTCGTTTTGTTCTTTAGCAAAAGATTCCGTATGGGATATCACACTCATAAGTGTAATAAGGATGATTCCTAAAAAGTTGATATACTTCATAGTTATTTGTTTGAATTAAGTCCTAAATTCTTTTGCAAAAATAAGCAATTTTGTATAAACCTCAAAAAGAAATAAGGGAAAAGATAGAAAATGAGCTATAAATGTTTTTAAAAAGCAACAATATTGTATGATAGATAGATAAAATTTAAATTTTATCGGATCACCTGCAAAAATGCGTTTGATTGCGCTGAAAAGGAAATCTTTGTTAAACATAAAAAATATTTTATGTTATGTATAGTTATTAAAAGAATTTTATGTATCTTTGCGCCGTGATAAGTAAACAATAGTATTGATTTAAATTCAAGCCAATTAAAACAAAAATATGGAGAATAACACAGAATTACTCAAGGAATACGCATCTCTTGCAGGTAGGGAGGATGCCAAGAGCGAGGCTCGAAAGGCAGAGATTCTAAGCTACATCAAGACTCATGCCAATGATGCAGACAGAGAGGAAGCCAAGGCTTTTATTGGTCAAAAGATGGAGCAAATAAAAGATAATGTAGAGGTGTTGCGTAAGCAGATAGAGACAGAGGATTATAAACTTCTTCCTCTTCGCTACATCGCAGAAGTCTACTTCGGCAAGAGTGCCGCATGGCTCTCGCAGCGTCTCAACGGCTCTGAAGTGCGTGGACACGTCTATACGCTCAGCACTGAGCAAAAAAACATCTTCAACCAGGCTGTCCAGGAGATAGGCAAAAGAATTAGCTCTTTGCAATTGGCTTAGAGTTTACTTATCACACAATCGAGCCCTCGAAAGCTCATGCTTTCGGGGGCTTTTACTTATTACTGAACTTTAGCAAGTTCAGAAGTTCCATGCCGAGAGCCTTCCTGGTAAGAAGGTCAAACTCGCACTTCTCAAACAGATTCTCATCGCTGCAGCCGAATCCCTCCTTCAAGACTGACATAGCCACGAGTATGCGGATGGAGGCATTTGGGCGACCGCTCTTCTTGCCTTCAGGGAACAAAGGCTTGAATATCTCCTCATCAATCTTGGTTGTCACGAGACTATAAAACTGGTTATGCGATGAGTTGGGGTCAGAATACTTCTTTGAAGCCCGACTTCCTAACTGCATTGAGGGAGCCGTGAATATATCTAACTGAGGATTCGTATCTGTCTTTTTAAACATAGTCATTCTGTTTGATTGATAGTGTAAAGATACGAAAAATACTCCAGATAATGGCATAAATCAAAGATTATTATCGTGGAATATAAACATTTTAAACAGGCCTTACTTTTTAAAGTGGGCTCAGTAGTTAGATAAAAACTTAAAATTTCTTTATTTTTGTGATTGTAACAAAAATGTAACACGTAGATTTGTATAAATTACATTTTTTATAGTACCTTTGCAGCCGCTTAATAAAGATGAGTATTTACTAATTAACATTTGAAGAGACATTATGCAGAAAAAAACTTACATGAAGCCTCTTGTTAGCTTATATGCTATAGAGGCATTGACCATTTTTGCTGGCAGTACTGACAAGCCCGGTACCCCCCCCATCTGTACCATCCCCTGGTTTTCAAGTCGAAGGAGGCGTAACAAGCGGAGATGACGACGACGTTTGGGAATAGGCATGAGAACAATTAGAATTAACCACAGGAACACGAATTGAAAACGAATTAGAACATGAGAAAGTTTTTGTATTCAGTATTTATGTTGGCTGCTGTAGTTCTCGCAGCCTGTAGCAACGACGACAATGGCAATATACAGCCAAAGAGAGGAATGACCCTCAATGCTTCTGTTGAAGATCTAAGCTCGCGTGCCACTATGACAGATGAAAGCGGCACATGGAAGTTTGCATTTACTGCGAATGACAAGGTGAGTGTAAGCAATAACAAAATATCAAATTACTATACTTTCACAAATAATGGCAGCCAGTTTACCTGTGCTCAAGCTGAGGTAACCAAAGAGGCTGTCGACTGGTATGCTTACTTCCCAGGTAATGAAGTGAACCTGGCAAAACAGACAGGTAATTTTGCCGATGTGGCAAACAAGTTTGCTGTAGCAGGAAAAACAGCCCAGACTACAACGGGTGAAAAAGGTCTTTCGATTACTCTGAAGCCCAAGGTGGCTGTGCTGCGCATCGTGGCAGTAGACAAGAAAGGCATATTAGACATTCACGTAAAGACAGCTGACAAGTGGGTGAAAGGACTTACTGCCACAAAAGATGCTGCCGAATTCACTGTTAGCACAAGCGATGCTAAGACAACCCTGCTCCATAAAGAAGTACAGGCAGGCGAAATCAACTATGTAGTAGTACCTGCTGGCGTGAAAATAGCCATATATAATGGTGACTTGCTCCTCAATACGACCAAGAAGGACGAAGGTCTTACTGCAGGTAAGTACTACACCATCACCTCGGGACCTACCAAGGGTACAGAAACTGCTCTTATCAAAGGTGTAGAGAAAAAAATAAACTGGGTACAGCTTTGGGCTGGTGGTCCAAGATTCGCCACACAGAATGTAGCAGAGGAAATGACATGGACAGACGCTACAAAGACTGGTAAGGAATACGTATGGGGCGAGAACTGGCGCACGCCTACAGCAGAGGAAGTAGAAGTAGAGGGAGGTCTTTTGTTTGATTGGAGCACAGGCCAAGCCCCAGCTGGCTCTCCTACCTTCACCATCACCACCGCTCCTGACGGCACGGAAGAAACGGTTGTGTTTACAGGCGTGCAGCCTGGCTATACTAAAAACACGCTGACTCTTTACAAAAAGGTGGTAAATGGTTATAATCAATTTGATTTTTGGACATCTACAAACGATGGAGGGTATGGCTGTAAATTTATTATCTGGAGAAAAGATAACATGACATGGGGTTTTGGCATATCTAGACGTCATGACCCAAACAAAGAAAAATACCTTGTTCGTCCTGTACTTTCAATTGAGAATATTACGAACAACAAAAAGTAAATTTCCCCACTTAACCCCTGTCAATGCAAGCCTATGTCTTGCCTTGACAGGGGTTATTTATTAGGGTGTCCTGTTCGTTGTACCAATTTTAGCTCACTTTCCTAAGCGTTTTGGTTCGTTCTGTAACCCAGCTTTTGGACAAATAAGTCAACGTGAATTATAAATAAGTAATAACTGAGTCAACTCGTATTATCAATAAAACTTAAAGTGGTCAACTAAAATCGTTAAACCACAGTGCTCGGTTGACCAATAGAAAAGCCTCGAAATATGAAAGCGGCTTCGATAGTCAATGAAGCCTATTTCGTAGAGCAATGAAAGCGGCTTCGTAAGCAGTTGAAGCCTATTGCATCTTCTTGTATAAGATGTAGGAATTGTTCCATAACTTCTCTTAATTTCCCCCAACTTTTCTTAATTTCCCCAACATCTCTTCACTCCCCGTATGCGAAAGTTGCATTATATGATAGTAATTTAGTATATTTGTGTGCTATTATTAAAAAACTAATCAACTACAAGGATGAAAATCAACAAGAACTTTTGGCTCATGCTGCTCATGGCAGGCTGGGTTATGATGAGCAGTACGGCAGCACAGGCTTCTGTGCGAGATACAATAGATATCAACTGGGGATGGCAGTTCCATCGCGGCGATATAAACGGTATCAGTCAGCCTTCTGACAACATACAGAACACCCATCTCTTGGATGAAGCTATGCAGGGATGCGAGGTCGTCAACCTGCCTCACGACTTCCAACTCTATCAGCCCTGGGTGGCACCGGGGGCAGACGAACGTGCCAACAGCAAGGATGCTGCCAATAATGTGAAAAGCCGACTCAGCGCAAGAGGATTCAAGGAGATGGGCATTGGCTGGTATCGATACGAACTGACACCCCAGGAAGAATGGAAGGGAAGACGGGTGATGCTCGACTTCGGAGGCATGATGCTTGTGGGCGATGTCTATGTGAACGGACAGCATGTAGGGGCAACCGACTATGGCTATTTGGGGTTTGATACCGACGTGAGCCAGTTGCTCCGTTACGGCGAGAAGAACGAGATAGCAGTGAGGACAGATACGCGTGCTGCCAATAACTCGCGATGGTATACGGGTGGCGGACTCATCCGTGATGTTCGCCTTATCATCACCAACGACCAACTCTATTTCCCTCGCCATCCACTCTATATCACTACTCGCAACAACCGCGAGGTGAACATTAGGGCAGAGATAGTGAACCGACAGAAGAAACAGAAAGGTGAGAATTTAGGCTCAATACCTGTAGAGGTGAAAATCCTCGACATGACAGGCAGAGTAGTGGCGCAGCAGAAAACCGACATGCCTTTCAATGCCAAGTGGCGCGACCGCGAGTATGAACTGCCTGCCATCACGCTGGAGGGCGCCCAGCTATGGTCGTGCGACCGTCCTTATCTCTATACTGCCGAGGTGACGCTCTACGACAAGAAAGGAAGAGTGGCAGACAAAACACGTGAGCACTTCGGCATGCGTACCATAGAACTGTCGCCCCAGCTCGGACTCCTGCTCAACGGACAGAAAGTGCTGCTCAAGGGTTACGCCAATCATCACACCTTGGGAGCCCTTGGTGCTGCAGCCTATCCTCGTGCCATCGAGCAACAGATACTCACCATGAAGCGCTTTGGCTTCAATCATATTCGTACATCTCATAATCCTTACAGCGAGGACCTGTTGCGCCTGTGCGACAAGTATGGCATCTTGGTGGTCGACGAACTGTATGATAAATGGAACTCGCAGTTTACCGGAGGTAGGGGAGACTTCCTGAGCCTTTGGCAGAAGAACATACCCGAGTGGGTGAAGCGCGACCGCAATCATCCCTGCGTCGTTCTCTGGAGCTTGGGCAACGAGCTGCAGCATCGTGCCGACATGCCCTTCAACGACTGGGGAGTAACTCTCTACCGACTGATGCGCCAACTGCTGCATCGCTACGACCATACCCGTCTCACCACGGTGGCGATGCATCCGCGTTATCGCAATATCGATACCGACTCGTTGCCTGCCGATCTGGCTGTTGCCACAGAAGTCAACTCGTATAATTACCGTTATATGTACTTCCCCGGCGACATGAAGCGTTATCCCGAAAAGATATTCTATCAGAGCGAGGCGAGCACAGAAGCCATGGGACCCAACTTCTTTGAGATGAATCTCGACAAGGTGATGGGACTTGCCTACTGGGGGGCTGTCGACTACTTAGGCGAGAGTTTGGGCTGGCCGCTGAAGGGATGGAACAAGGGAGTGTTCGATATGACCATGCTTCCCAAGCCCGATGCCTACTTCGTGAAGAGTATGTTCTCTGAAGAGCCACTCGTGCATATCGCCATCATTGAGAAGGCTGGCACCGATACGCAGTGGAACGGCATCAATGTGGCTACCCAACGGTTGTCTGAAAACTGGAACCGAAACCAGGGCGAGCAACTCTCACTCTATACCTATACGAATGTCGATGAGGTGGAACTGCTGCTCAATGGCAGGAGCCTGGGAGTAAAAAAGAATGACGCTGATCCCAAGCTGCGCAACCGCATACGCTGGGATGCTGTGCCTTATGAGCCTGGCACATTGGTGGCTGTGGCAAGGAAGGCAGGAAAGGTAGTGGCGCGTCATCAGCTTACCACTACCGGAGAGGCTGTGGCGCTGAAGTTGAAGCCCGAAACTACCGATTGGCATGCAGACGGCAAAGACTTGATGATGGTGAGAGTGACGGCTGTTGACCGCAAGGGGCGTCGCGTGCTGAGTGCTCATGACTTACTACATATAGAGGTGAAGGGCGAAGCCGACATCGTGGCAGTAGGCAATGGCGATATGGCTTCGTCAGAGTTGCCAGTAGGTGACAAACAGTTGGCAGCCCATGCCTCGCGCAGCCTCTATAAGGGTTCTGCTTGCATCTATTTGCGTGCTCGTCGTCAAGCAGGCAAGGTGGAGCTGAAGGTAAAGAGCGGAAATCTTTCAGCAGGAAGCCTGCGCATAGGTATGCAGTAATAGCAAGCTTGGAATTTATAGCCTCCCTTGATGTCGGTGAGGGTAGAAAAATAAAAGACGCAAGGACTGACGATGGTTATCGAAAGTTCTTGCGTCTTCAATTAAGGTTCAAAGTGACTGATAAAGTCAAAGTGAAATTGTGTAGGTTCGGTTACTTGTTGAAAGCATAGTAGAAGCCATCGTTCATCGCCATGCGGAGCTGGTACAAACCATTCTCGTCGGCAGTGACATTCATCTTTGCGCCACTTGGCAGACAGGCCTGGATGCTGCCGTCCTCATTGAAGCTGAACAGCTCGCGAATGTCGCCGTCCTTGCTGTACGACCAGCTCTTGTTCTTCTTGTTGAATACGAAGTAAGACTTCTCGCCGTCGGGGTCGGTTATCTCGTAACCATTCTTCAAAGTCTTGACAGCATACATGCGACCATCCTTGCCCATCACGTCCTTGGTGGTTCCCACCTGTCCGATCACCTTCTCGCCTGTCCAGAACTCGATGGAGTTGAGTACGAAGAGGTCGGCTACAGAACATACAGCATAGGCTGGAGAGATGAGGATAAAGATAAGCTCATTGACAAACTTGTTGTCTGTAGCTCGCTTGTTCCAGCTGAGAACTGAGTTGGTAAGGCCGAAAGAGCCGATGCATGAACTGAGAGTCAAGGCACCCACTGTGACTGCGATGACTGATTTGGTGAATGTTTTCTTCATCTTGTTAAAAAATTAATGTATGTTGATAATTGATTATAGTGTTTCCGGTTCTTGAAAAACCCTAAAACTTGAAATGCCGTTTCAGCCAGCGGCTCATCATCTCGTAGGCACTCTCTTCCTCCTGATGCTGAGGCTCGGCAAAGGTGAGATGCTCGCCAGAGGCATCACCATGCTGGTCGGGGAAGATGATCATCAGATTGGTGCCGGAGAAGAAACGGGTCAACTCTTCGGGCAGACGCTCAAGGGCAGCCTTGTGAGAGACGGTTCCCTTGCGGGCTGTTACCACCACAAACATGTGGTCGGGAGCTATCTGCGAGGCTATCTGGGGCATTTCGTTCCAATGGGTCATGAGCGTATAGTCGGAACGGACCTCGGGATAGCGGTTCTTGATAAACTCGTTGATGAGCGAAAGAGCCTCCATACGGCCATGGAACTGTATGCGGCAGTCGAGGTTGCGTGCCATGCGCGACAGACGTTCTACCCAGCGGTAGAAGCCTGGCTCAAACTCTGCTCTCGAAGGAACAGCCACCTGTATGCGGCGTATGGTGTTGAGCGGCTGGCGGATGCGTGCCATGATGATCTGGCGGCTGAGTCCATTGAACAGACTCTGATGGAACTCGCCCCAGAACTTAGGTGAGCGCTCCGGATGCATGTGCATGCCGATGATGATCTCGGAACACTGAAACTCGTTGAAGGCGTGCTTGATGCCATTGGCGATATTGGCAGCTATTCTTACCTGAGTCTGCGTGAGCACATCGGTGGCTGCTGCTATCTGGCTGCAATGTTCGAGCAGTCGCTTGCCTTGCTCCTGGTTGTAGCGCATGTCTTTGTCCTCATACACCACATTGAGACAAACCAAACCGCGGTTCAGCTTCTGGTTTCTCACCAAGAAGGCGAGGCTCATCAGGTTGTCGGCATATTCGGGATAGCGCACGGGGATGAGTATCTTCTCATCGTTGGCGCTCTTCTCGTCCTCAGCTTCCGGCAGCTCCTTGTCTCTTAGTACTATCATGCGCGAAGACCAGTCGGTAAGCAGCGAGGAGATGATACAGGTGCACAGTATCATGATCACCACACCGTTGAGCATGTCGTCGTCGACAAGATAGGTGTTTTTGCCTATAAGAATGTTCATTCCCACCATCACCATGGCGATACTGCCGGCAGCATGGGCTGAGGTAAGACCGAACATCATGTGACCCGAAGACAGGGGCAGGCGGAAGCCAAAGCAGGCAGCATAGGCGGCAATGGCCTTGCCCAGGGTGCCAAAGAACACGATGCACAGCACCACCCAGAGAATATGACCGCCCTGGAATAGCAGTCCCACATTGATCAGCATGCCCACTCCTATCAGGAAGTAGGGAATGAAGAGGGCGTTGCCGATAAACTCGAGCCGGTTCATCAGTGGCGACACATGAGGTATATACCTATTTAATATAAGGCCCGCAAAAAAGGCACCAAAGACTCCCTCAATGCCTACCATCTGCGACAGGGCGGCACTCATGAAGAGCATGGCCATGACAAAGATAAACTGCATCACGGCATCGCTGTATCGGCGAAGAAACCATCGGGTGAGACGGGGTATGAGGAATATCATCACACTGCAATAAGCGGCAAACTTGGCTGCAAAGAGTACCCAGAAGAGTACGCCGTCGTGTTCGGTGAACGAAGCCACCAGACCCGCCAGCATCACTAAGGCGATGAGCAGGGAGATCATGCTCGACCCCACACTCAGTGTGACGCTCGGCTTCTGTTGCAGTCCGTAACGCGACACGATGGGGTAGGCGATGAGCGTATTCGAGGCCATGATACAACTCAGCAGGAATGAGGCTTTGGTGGAATAGTCCAAGAGTGTGACGCTCATCCAATAGGTGAGTCCGAAAGGAATAAAGCACGTCAGCAGACCATAAGTGAGCAGTCTCGACTTCGTCTTCTTCATACCCTCCATGTCCATCTCGAGGGCAGCCAGAAACATGATGTAGTACAGACCAACCTTGCCAAACAACTCAAAGGAAGAGTCGCGCTCCAGGATGTTGAGCCCGTATTTGCCTATGAGCACTCCTGCCAATACCATACCGATGATGTGTGGAATGCGGAGCTTACCCATGATGATAGGCGCAAAGAGGATGATGATTATCACGACGAAGAAGATCAGCGTAGGGTCGGTTATCGGGAAATATTGTGCAATGTTCAGCATAGGCATTCTGTTTTTCGGGAGAGTTCTCGAGCATCAGCTGCATCACTCTTCCTATAATATGGGTGCAAAAATAATAATAAATCTTGAAAAAGCAAAGTCTTTTGCCTCCTTATCAATTATATGTGCAAAGATTTTTGTAAATTTGCACCCGGAAAGTAAACTTAAGATAGAAAGATAAGCCCTCTGTCTGCTGATGTTTCATCGTAAATATGAGTAGCGGCGATGGATGAATGTTATTTTATGCAAAATAATGCAGAAATGTTAGCAAAAGTAATAAAAATGCAACAAAAAGCAATAATTTATGGGAATTTTTGCTTGATATTGTAGAAAAAGTCTTACCTTTGCAGCGGATTTGAGAGGATAAGCGTTAGAAGACAACCAAAGATGAGAAATCATCATGCTGGAAAGGAGCATTCTTTTCTTTTCCAAAAGATTCACTTTAAACAACTTTTAAAAAGATTCGATTATGAAAGTAGCAATTGTTGGTGCAAGCGGTGCAGTAGGTCAGGAATTCCTGCGTATCCTTGCTGAGAGAAATTTCCCAATGGATGATTTGGTGTTGTTTGGTTCTGAGCGTTCGGCTGGACGAAAATACAACTATAAGGGAAAGGACTATGAGGTGAAACTCTTGCAGCATAACGATGATTTTAAAGATGTCGATATCGCATTCACATCTGCTGGCGGTGGAACTTCTGAGGAGTTTGCCGATACTATCACCAAGTATGGTGCTGTGATGATTGACAACTCAAGCGCTTTCCGTATGTGCGACGATGTGCCACTGGTAGTACCAGAGGTAAACGCCGAGGATGCGCTCAACCGTCCACGCAACATCATCGCCAATCCAAACTGCACCACCATCATGATGGTAGTGGTATTGAAGCCTATCGACGACCTGAGCCATATCAAGAAGATTCATATTTCTTCTTACCAGAGTGCTTCGGGTGCTGGTGCTGCAGCCATGGCTGAGCTTGAGCAGCAGTATAAGGACATCATCGAGACTGGCAAGACAGACCATATCAACAAGTTCCCACATCAGTTGGCATACAATGTCATTCCTCAGATAGACAAGATGACTCCTAACGACTATACCAAGGAGGAGATGAAGATGTACAACGAGACTCGTAAAATCATGCACTCTGATGTTCGCACCAGTGCCACTTGCGTACGTGTTTCCTCACTTCGTTCTCACTCAGAGAGCGTATGGTTCGAGACCGAGAAGCCATTGGCAGTAGAGGACATCCGTAAGGCTTTGGAGGCTGCTCCTGGCGTAACCGTAAAGGACGATGCACAGAACTACGTATATCCAATGCCTTTGGAGAGTGCGGGTAAGGACGATGTCTATGTAGGCCGTATCCGTAAGGATCTCGCCGATGACAACAGCAATACATTGTGGCTCACTGGCGACCAGATTCGCAAGGGTGCAGCGCTCAATGCCGTTCAGATCGCTGAGTATTTGATCAAAGTAGGTAATGTGAAATAAGATACATGCTTGAAAGATTCAAACTCTTGCTTCGGGATATGAACCGGGGCATTTATGAGAAAGAAACAGAAATATCGCTCTCGCTCCTTGCCGCTCTGGCAGGCGAGAGCGTTATTCTTTTAGGTCCACCGGGTGTAGCCAAGAGTATGGTGGCACGACAGCTGAAGTGTGCCTTCCGTGGAGCACGCAATTTCGAGTATCTCATGTCGCGCTTCTCTACGCCCGATGAGATCTTCGGTCCTGTGAGCATACAGAAGCTGAAGACCTCCGATACCTATGAGCGTGCTGTGGATGGCTATCTTCCTACAGCCGATGTCGTGTTCCTCGACGAGATATGGAAGGCGGGTCCTGCCATACAGAACACCCTGCTCACGGTCATCAACGAGAAACTGTTCCGCAACGGCATACGCGAAATAGAGTTGCCGCTGAAACTCCTTGTGGCTGCCAGCAACGAGTTGCCAGCCAAGGGCGAGGGACTGGAGGCTCTCTGGGACCGCTTCGTCATCCGCATAGAGAGCCGTCCCATCCGACAGGAGAAGAACTTCCGAGAGATGCTGTTGGAGGTGAAGAGTGAAGCGGGAGGACAGTTTGCGGCGGCCGAAGGGAAAGCCAATTCGAATGCGATTACTGCCGAGGAGTATGCGGAATGGTCGAAGGCCATCGATCGTATAGGAGTGAAGGAGGAGGTACTCGATGCCATTTCTGCTATCCGCAAATCCCTGAGAGCCGTGAATGTGGATGAGGCTGCCGAGCGCCGTCATGTGTATGTGAGCGACCGTCGCTGGAAGAACATCATGCGCCTGCTTCGTACCTCTGCCTTTATGCAGGATCGGGCGGAAGTGGCGGTATGCGATCTTCTTCCCATCTACCATTGCCTGTGGCAGGAGCCGGAGGAGAGGGATGCCATCCGTGCGCTCGTCATCAAAGCACTCTTTGCTCCTCATGCCGACAAGTTGGTAGAGATGAAGAATGCCCTTGCCGAGGACATCAAATATCATCGTATCCGCCGCAGTCCTGATGAGGGCAGGGATTACGAGGGCGAGATAGAGAGTCTCTCTGATGCCCTGACTTCCCTGGAACGCCAGTTAGGCGACAATCTCTTCGTTTCTTCCGACGACAAGACCGAACTCTCTGCCTATCTTCGCGATTTCTACAGAGAGCTGGCCTTTACCCGTCAGGACACGATGAAACTGTATGCGGAGTAGCGCATCCACGTGATACTTATTTCTCCACCAGTACGTCCTTTTCTTCATAACTGTCGAAGCCGATGCTCATGTCAGCACCGTGCTCCCGGAAGATGGAGATAAGCTGTTGCTGCATGTCGGGGTCAATGGCTATCTCGCCATTCTTCGCCTTATAAAACCTGCGCCGGGCATAAGGCGTACGGGAATAGAAATAATGGGTTCTTCCCGCCGGGATGGTACTGTAGATGCGCTGGAATCCCCTTGCCCATACTTGCTTTTCTGACACAAGATGATAGGGGCACTTCTCGCCCTCACACTGCAGGTGCTTCACATTGAGCACCTCAAAGGTATCGGCACAGGTAAGTGCCTTGACATACTGCGCATAACGGGCGCAAGTGTTGCTGCGTGTGCAGGATGCCATGGGGCAAACTACACTCAATGAAATTTTCTTCATAGTTTCTTTTATTTTTAAGTTTCTGAAGTTTTGCAAGTTCAGAAGTTATAGAAGTTAAAGAAGTTATCACTCCTTTCGGTCGTTAGAAGTTATAGCCAACAGCCTTTTTGGTTGAAGATCTATCTGTAAAGACATACGTCTTAACTCCTTAACTTCCTTAACTCCTTTAACTTCCTGATATGCGAAAGTTGAGTAATTCATAGAATGGTAAGGCTTATACAGGATGCTGGAACTCGGAAATAGCTTTTTATCTTACCAGAGCACATTTGTGCCCTTAGTCAGGGCACAAAAGTGCTTTAGGCAGACAAAATATTAAGTCTAAGTTCCTGTGATCAGGAAAGCAGTCATACCAACTTTTCAGATAGCAGGAATACCAGAATTTTGAAATCCGATACGATGTTTTGCCTTCATCCTTCATGTATTCGCCCGGAATGCCGATAAACACAGGGGGTGAGGGAGAAGGGTGAATTCGAGTAATTTGCCTCGTAACATCCTGTTTTATAGTTACTTATGTGCAAGCAATGAAGGATGAAGGGTTTTTACCACATCGCAGTACTATTTTTTTTAGACAATGCAAAGATACAAAGCGGAAGTATAATCCGCAAAACGAAATGTTAGCGTTTTGTAAAACGAAATGTTCAATTCGCAAAACGAAGCGTATATTTTCAATAATCCCCTCCTAATATCATTATAATTTGATTATAACTATGTTAGGAGGGGATTATTATATTAACGAGGAGGAATAAAACTACAGGTTCTTATACTCCGCAGCAGCATCGAAGCAGGGACACATTTTTTTCCACTTGTTTTTATCCGGTCCCCAGATGTCGCGGTGGCCAAGAATCTGAGCGGAAGGAAATATTTTGTGTAATTTACGCAGGAGATCAACAAGTACCTCCTTCTGCTCTACTGTACGGTTATCGACAGGATTCCCGTGAGAATCGACGCCCCCGATATAGGCAACATTAACAGCGGTGCTGTTATAACCCTGCACTCCGTTGCTCACCTGCTCGATAGGTAGAAGTTGATGAAAACCTCCGTCAGGGGAGATTACATAATGATAACCGGGAGATTTCCAGCCTTTTCTGTGGAACTCTGCCTTCAGATCATCTATAGACTGACTCTGCGAACCAGCCGTACAGTGCACAAAAATTCTTTCAATTTTTCTCATATTATAAATTAAATTGTTAGTCGTACTTTTTCGGGATAACCTGCCGTAATATCATAGGCTATCAATGCGTCTATCGTCTGTAGCTCCGCAACCTTGTCAAGATGGGTCTGCGTAACATTGTAGCAGTCTTTGGCGTAGACTTCTATCCTGCTGATAAGATCTTGAGCCTTATTAATAGGCAGGGTATAGCACTCGCCGTCGAGCCACAGGGTCGTTTCCGTTCTCCCCATTCGTCTCAGTCGCTCGTTGCCCTGATACACTCTGTCTCTTGTCTCGAAGTCGAGCCAGTGAGCCTCGTCGTTGAGATAAAACGTATTCACCTCTGCGCTCTTATCGTACTCCGTTATCTGCTCGATGCACTTGTTTCTCAGAGCCTCTGCCAGCTGTTCTTCAGTAGGCTCCGCATCGGTATTCATGACGAGTAGCACGCAGTCATACAGATACTCACCGTCTTTTGTCTTGCGTTCGTTCACAGCGAAGCGCACCTCATTATTTTTCCATGTCGCAACCTTCGTTTCCAAAGGCGTAGCATACAATTCCTTATATGTTATCATATTCGTTTAGTAATTATTGTTGCTCATTATTCCTACGTCAAGATTACCGAAAGTGGTTTCTGTCTGTATTGAATAGATTCTTCCGAACCATCCGAGTGTCGTGAACCTTGCGTTAAAGGAAGCTGTCTGTACATAGAAGGATGGCCTTGTCACGAACTGTCCCTTCTTGATGGCAGGCACCAGCTTTGTGTTGTCGTAGACTTTAGCATCCGGAGTAAGGAACACGCCATCCGCAAGATTTGTCAGCGCACCATTCTTCACCATTGTACGGCTCGTAAACGTCCTTCCGTCGGCTGCACTCGCAAGGTCGTAGGTACCCAACCCGTTGGCCGAGTCGGCTACTATCTTTCCGTTCACTCTTGGTGCTGAGTAACGGTACAGGGTTGTCGTTTTTCCCGTCGCACCCTTAACGAAAAGAATGTAGTTGTTGTCCTTCGTTGCCGTGTACCACGACTTCGTTGTATCAACCCACGGTAGGTCAACATTCTCTCCGAGCGGAGTCGTCAGTCCTGCATCCTCTGCTTTGATATATTGCGCAGAAGTTATCTTCGCGTCGGTCTTGCTTAGCGAGGCGACACCAGCAGGGCCGAGGTCGTAGAGAAAGTTTCCGTTGTCGTCGTAGTACGACAGCACGGCCTGTCCCGAACTGTTCAGACCGAAGCGGATGTTTGCAGTTCCTGCCTTGCCGTAGATATTGATAAGGCCATCGGCTATCCTTACCATCTGTCCGTTGAGTCCTTGCGATGTAAGCATCTGCGCCAGTATCAGAGCCGCATTGATGGCTCCGTCTGAAAAGAGTGCGGCTGTCGTAGTCTGACCGGTAGAGAGCGTGTTCTCCACCTTGATTTTCTCGCCATACAGAGTTACTCCGCTCGACGTAATCTCAAGTCCTGCCGCCTTGGCTGTGGCTCTGTCTATAAGGTCGGTCTTCCGTTCTGTATAATCAGTGAGCTGTGCACCTTCCTCCAGCTTCGGCTTTGTCACCCAAGCCTCAGTATCTCCTGGAACACGTATCAGCACCTTGTCTGGAATTACCTCTGCTCCCTCGCCAGTATAGTCCTCTATTCGCCAATGCACCCAGTACCGCTTATAGGTCGAGGTGAGTGCGAGCTGTACGTATCCGTCAGCCCTGCCGTCCGTATATTCGTTTCCTTCGCAGGTTTCTGTATATACATTTGCATGAACGCTGTCTCCATAGAGAAAAACGTTGATGTTCCCGCTGCCCTTGGCGACGAAGGAGAACACATAGTCCTGCTTCTTTATTATTCTCGCCTGCCCAGAAAGGGTAGCTTTTGTTGGAAATTTATATCGCAAGGCTTCTGTGAACAGAGACTCTGCCGAGTTGTTTTTGTTGTACAATATACCGTAGCAGCCTTCGTATTTTTCAAACATAATCAGTCCACTGGCAAGCTGGAGATTGCTTTTGTCAGACGATCTGGTCAGTGACATCGTGTCCTCCAAAAGGTTTCCTCCCACATAGTCGTAGTCCGTTTCCGCAGGAGTCCAGCCTGTATACTCGCTTCCTTCTTCCAGCATTGGCATACATACCCATCCGTTGCCCGAGGCAGTATAGCTAAATGTTCCGTCCGCGGTTATGCCATTGTAGACAAAGATATTCACCTCGATAAACTCTGCGTCGCCCGAGTTGAAAGTGTAGTTCACCTGCCTCCACTGATTCACCTCGTTCTCCTTTATCTGCCACTGCATGTTACCTGAGGTGGCAGTAATTCTGTCCCCTCTATCGCCATTCAGCGCAGCCATCTTGAACACCTTCGAATGAACCTGTAAGTCCTTCGTGTCACACTTTATCCATGCCGAGAAAGTGTAGTCGGTGTTCTTCTTCACAGCGATGCCGTTGACGGCCTGTCCCCAGAAAAGTCCCTTGTACTGAGGCGTTCCGTTACCCGTCACCGAGAAGCGGATGGCATTATGGCCGTTCACGCCCTGTGTTATCGTAGGCTGGAAGATGTCGTCCGAATAATATATATCACCCTTCCTCGTCAGTGCCGTATCTCGCAGTAGGTTATGCCGTCCTTGCTGGCTCTGAGTCACACTGAGAGTAATCTCCTTCGCTGTCTGCTTGATAGTAGATGTGTAGGCTTTGAGAACGGTAGGATTGCTTCCTTTGAGGTCGTTCTCCAATTTCTCAAATTGCGACTGATACTGCTTTGCCGTAGCCTTTACACTACCCATATACTTAGCAATATTCACCGTGAAAGGCACTTGCGCACGATAAGGATTACCTGCAAACATAAATAGCAACACGACAAAACCGCATGGGGCAGATACATAGCCAGCTTCAGTCTTCACGCCAGAGATAGAATTAAGCTGCACTTCTATATGATAACCCAAATCTGGATCAGTCTTGACAGATGCTACAGCAGAGCAATATACCGCATTATCTACAATCAGATATTTAATCAGGTCTGATACATTCGTACCGCCTCGCATCACTCTCACAACAGCCTTCCTGCTCTGCAATACAGACGAAGGAACTCTTCCTGTATCGTCAGTGTCAAAGACCAAAGGACGCTCGATAAGAATGCTTATGCCGTCTGTTCCTTTTGCTCCATCTTCTCCTTTATCGCCTTTAATGCCCTGTTCACCCTTTTCGCCTTGGCCACCCTTCTGTCCATCCTTACCGTTCCGAATGATAGGTATGTCACAGGTAGCGAGAATTTTGTTTGGATTATATTCGCTTCCCTCGCACATATCAACTCTTACCGAATTTAACCCCGAATTACTTATCTCTTGCAACATACTGTAATAGCTATCGTACTTAGGCTCGAAGTCGATGGAAACAGAATCGTGGTCAGATGGAGTATATTCGCTATACGCACTTCCGTCGTTAATGGTGAGTCGTAAGGTAACTGGACTTTCTTCCGTTGAAAAGCGATTGTCTCTCACGCCTTTCACCATCTTATAGCCTCTAACTACAAGATATTTGTCGCTCCCATATTCATCGCCCTTATCGATATATCCATTCGTGTAGTCGATACTTCCATCAGAACTAAGCCTGATATAGCTCGGGGATGCCTCAAGGGTGTAGACAACAGCATCATCACCCTTCTCGCCCTGAGGTCCCTGGACACCTGTTTCTCCTTTAGGTCCCTGCGCCCCCTGTTCTCCTTTTTCTCCCGACAGCACCTTCTGCCAGTCCGAAGTTCCGTCTTTCGGCTCCGAGTTGCAGCCGTTGGGGTTGACGCAAGTCCACAGTGCGTTATCGTGGTTCACCTGGTCGTAATAGCTGTAACTCACGTCATTCTGCCACTCGCCTCTGTAATTAACGAGGTGTATCGTGTCACCAGCACTCGATACCCATTCGATGGCTGAGCTTACGATCTTTGATCCGTCAGGCGAGAGCACGAATACCTCCTTGCCCTCATGCGAATATGAGTTAACGCCTCGCAGACCCACTATGCGAGGTGTACCATTGCCAGTACTCTCAAGCATCAATACTCCTTGACGTGTTGCATCCTCACTGGCACCATCGAGCACGATAGTGTCGCCAGCTGCAGGCGTATCGCTGCCCGTCATGCAGTCAGTAGCCGACAATATCACCCAGTCAAACAGTCTTCCACCATACAGCGCCGTACCGTCCGCAGTCTTGATGGTCACAGGCTGAGTGCTCACCTCTGTCACCAGTCGCCAGTAGCTCTTATTGCTCACGCCCTCGTGTTTCCCTTCGAGGATATTGAAGCTTTGACAGCGTGCCTGGTCTTTCACGCGCCATAGGTTTTGCGTCGCCGTACTGCCATCATCTGCCAAGAGATAACACTTCCAGCCTGTCACAACACCCGATGCGGAGTATTGCTCTTCCACGTGCACAATTTTCGAGCCTGCGCCCGAAAGATAGACGTTACCACCAGCATAACTCAACTTGCGTATCTCGAGCTCGTGGAAGATCGCCTTACACCACACCTCCAGCTCGCTCAGCGACAGGCGATAGCCGCCGTTTTTCGTGCGCAACAGCCCGAAGCCCTGCTGCGTATCCTCATCGTAGTTAGCTGAACGCACATCGTCGGTCTCGATGCCGCCATGTGCCTTCAGCTTCTTCAGCATTTCCACCACATCGGCAAAGATAGCTGTAGCCTTGAAGTTCACGTCTTGCTCGAAACCTACCTTTCCCTTAAAGGTCTCGTCCTGATCCTTGCGTGCGAAGTGATCGAGCGCCTCTGCCGAGAGGTCCACCTCTCCAGCCTTCGTGGCATAACCTGCTGTACCGGCATGTCCAGCCTGTTCTGCATACTGTGCGCTGCCTGCCTCCTTAGCCTTGTCTGCCTCAGACGCGCGCCCCGCCTTGCTGGCATATTCGGCTTCTGTCGCAATACCTTGCAGGCGGGTTACCTTGGTTGTACCGCCGTCCGACGCGCCCGTGTTCTTGGGCTTGGTGTATATCTTCGTTTTAATCATATTCTAACACAATTTGAATGTTGTTCTAAACTCTTTCTAAAGCAATAAGCCTCTTTTTACTTTTTTACCTTTAAAAGCAAGAAGGCCCTTTTTACCTTTTTACTTTTTTACCTTTCAATCGGTCTCTTTCATCGTCACCTGTGCGGTGCCTTCTGTCAGATTCCGGCTGATACCCTGTACGGAGAAGGTCTTGCCGATGGCAGGATGCCGGTAGAGGTTGAAAAGCGACACCGTGCTGCCTTCGTCCATAAAGTTCTGTTCCATCAGCACCTTCGGCTTGTGCCATTCCTCCCAGTAGTCGTTCACGTAGTGCTGTTCTGGCTTCGCCTGTTCCTGTGTCCGCCTGTTGTATATCGAGAGCAGCGGTGTCGAAGTAGCTGTACATAGCGGAGAAGAGAGGAACACACTGTTGCCCACACCCAGTTTCTTGCAGTCCGCGGCTGTCAGCGCGGTCGTGATCTTGAACTCCAGGTCATCCTTCTTGTTGACGAAGGCCTCCTGCGTGTCGCTCATATACACGATGTCGCTGTCGCCAGCTGGCACCTCAGCCTTGCCGTTGTCGCTCACCACCTTCACCTCGAACTTCTCCACCATGATCGACGAGGTGTGTGCCAGGAGCGGCACGCTGCGGGTCGACCATTTCGTGTGCCGCCAGAACGAGGGGTGCCTCCTCACGATTTCCTCCCATGTGATATTCACAGGGCCAAGGATGATGAATTTCACCTGTCCGCTCACCTTGTCCTCATACCTCACAGGGATGGCAGTGCCTTCTGCGTCTATGCCGTCGTAGTACCACACGTTGTTCTGCACATCGAACACCGTACCCACCATCTTGTCGCCTATCTTCGGGTCTACACCGATGGTAAAGCTCTGTGCGTAGTATTCGTCATCACTGCTGCACTCGGCCCTGGTCTTGTACTTCTGCCACACGTAGTCCTGCTTCTCGCCGTTGCCAGTACCCGCTGTGTCCGTGCCGAGCTTCTCGCCAGGAGCCTTCTCCACCACGCATTTGTCGCCCACGATGAGCATACACGCCAGGATAGGCACCTTCGACAGCTTGTCTGTGCGGTCGCCATACGCACTATACTGATATTCGTACTCCTGCGGACCTTCTGCCGTGTAGGGTATGAAGCCTGGGTTTCCCTCTATGTCGGGCCCCTTATTCCAGGCGCTGCCCGTTATCGCTGCCACTTCCTCGTGCCAGTGCTTACGGGTGTAGTATCTGCCGTCGCTGTTGTTGCGGCTCGGCACCGTCTTGTGCCAATAACCGGGGAACAGCTGCGGATGTTCCTGCTCGTACAGGAATCTGTCGTAGAGTGTCGTACAGTAGTCCGTCATCTTCATCAGCGGGTTCAGCACCATCTTGCCCGATATCACTATATAGTTGGTCACCATCGGGTCGGCTGGCGACAGCACACCGCCCGCCACGTTGCCCGTATACTCTGCGCAGGGGATGGCGTTCTTGATGTCGTTTGCCGATGGCCGGTACTCACCCTCCGTGTCCTTGCCGTTGCCGTTGGTCGTTATCACCATGTAGTCGGTCATGCTGATGCTTGCCGTGGGCGAGTTGTCCGAGCCGTCGCCTCTTTTCTGCACCTTACCCGTGCTCACTATCAGCGCCGCACACATCATCTTGCCCAGCATGTCTATCAGCTGCGTCTGGTCTGTTCCGCTTGTCAGCTCCAGCATGTTCCTGCCGTCGGGCGCATAGAAGGTCCATCGGGGATGATTCTTCACCAGTGCGAACCAGTCGGTCACCTTCGCACCGTCGTAGGTCGTCTTACCCTCGTTCGTCACCATATCTACGATACCGTCATACGCAGCCCAGCCCTCGCCGTCGGCACTGTACTCCGTCAGCAGCAGCTGGCGCCTGCCGTACACACTCTCCAGCGAGTCGCTGTCCAGCGGGTCGTCCACCAGTTCCTCTGTCTTCGTCACGCTCGCCGTCAGCAGCAGCTGGTTGTAGGTCTCGCCGATGCTTATCTGCGTATCGCAGTCTGCCACGATGGCCGTCTCCACTGTCACCTTCTTCGGCGTGATCCTTATAGTTTTCAGGCCACCATCTATGTTGTGCCATATCGTAGCCTTACCAGCCCTTATCGTCTCCCAGCTGAAGATATACATCCTCCAGCCGTCCTGCACGATATGCAGGTTGAGATAGCGCAGCACCTCGCTCAGCACATCCTCCTGTGTCCACACGTCGTCCTCCTCGTCGCCAAGAAAGAGCAGCTCGCTGATGCTCAGGTCGTCCAGGATGGAGTAGTGGCGGGCGTTGGTAGCGTCGATAGCCTTCGACCCGTCGTACAGCACGGCCGTCTTTCTGTCGCCCGATATATCCAGGTTCTCCATCACCCCCGTCAGTATCTCGCTCACGATGTCATGGAAGCTGCGCTGGCTGGCCTGCAGCTTCACGCTCTCATACGATGAGCCTGCGGTGCCCACGTTCCGATAGGTGCTGTATTGTAGCGCACCCAGTGCGTCCACACACGTCAGCTCCACCTCGTCCCACACCTCATTGTAGCCTTGCGAGAACGCCTGAGGCTCCAGGTAGCCTGCGAATACACAGCGTCCACCCTCGTAGATGTTCACCACCGCATCACGGCACGACGAGCAGAAGAAGTCTGCCACATAGTTGCGGCACAGCAGTCTCACGCTCGCCTGGCTCATCAGCAGCACGTCGAAGCTGTCGTTCACCTGCGTGCTTGTCTCCACAGGGTCCTCGCTCCAGCTGATGTCGCTTCCCTCGCCACCTATCTCCACCTCCTTCGTGCGGTCCCCATGGGTCAGTATCTCCACCTTCACCTCCACGTCTCTCTCGTTACAGTAACTTCCGTGTATATACATATCTGCTTTTTACCTTTTTACTTTTTTACCTTTTTACCTTTCAATCAGATCTTAATGTTCGAGCGTCTGCGATTAGAGCGGGTCTCGTTGGCGGTCACCAGCACGATGTCCCTGCCTCTGATCTTGCCCACCACGCTGCCGGCCTTCACGCCTCCTGCGCCTCCTGCCATCAGTCCTGCCAGGACGTCCGTGTTCACCGTGGGCTGCATCCTTCCGTTGGCGATGGCGAAGAGTTGGGCCTGCTGGGCTGCGTTCAGTATCATCTCGCCAGAGTTCACACGAGCCAGTACTCGGTCGCCGCTCTTGCTGTTGCCGCCCACGATACCACCTGTGGCAAACTGGCTGATCGTCGCCACCATGCTCACGAGTTGCGCTGTACCCGATATTCCGAAGGCTAACCATGTTATCCAGCTCTGCTTAGCAGCACTGGTCATCGCTGTGGCCAACGACAGCGCTAATTGTCCGATGGCTGCCATCACCAAGCCTGCCTTGGCTGCGGCCGAGTCGCCACCCAACTGCTGCATGGCACCACCCAGAGCCTGACAGGCAGTGCCGGCTGCAGCGAAGCCCTGTGCCGTTGGGTTGGCTATGCCCTGGATATCTGTCATCGCCTTCTCCACGCTCTCAAAGTTGCCCAGGTCTACATTGCCCAAGCCCTTGATCTTATCTAAGTCTTCCATCTTCTGCGTCAGCTTCTCCAGGCGTTTGGGGTCGGCCTGCACCTGCAGAGGGTGCTCCTTCAGATATTTCTGCATATCATCGAACGACTCCTGTATCTGTTCTGCCATGGGCTTGATGGCTTTCTTCACCTCTATGGGAGGCGGAACCTCCACGCCTATGCGTACCTTCAGGAAGTAGAGGTCGCGCTGTAGCGCCTCCATCTCGTTGTTGAGCGACTTGGCGGTTGCCTCGTTGGCAGTGGCGCTAAGCTGTCTCTTTTTCTCGTCAATGACTTTCGTGTACCAGTCGATACTTCCCTTCTGCGGGTCGTCCTCTTGGTTGGTCACAGTCGGGGTATGGTTGGTAGTTCCGCCACTTCCGGCTCTGCCGCCTGTGCCGGACGGAGGTGTCGCACTATATCCCTCTGTATGTACGTATGATGCCGACTTTTCTACGATTGTCTGCATACGTTTGCGGATTGCCTTTTCCTTTCGCCGTGCCTCGTTGTATTTTGCCTGTGCTTTTTCGAGCTCACTCGACCCCACCTCCTCGCGGTACTCTATGTCGACATCGGGAGCATTTGGGTCTGATCCCGATACATGTTTGATTTCCTTTATTCTCCGTTTGGTGCTGTAGGTTCTTGTCTTTCCGTTCTCGTCTTTAAGGATGTCGTGCTGCTGCTGTCGCAGTTCCGCAGCCTCATTGGCAAGCTTACGCAGGGTTATCTCGTTGATCATCTGGTCGCAGTACATCTTCGAGTTCTTGGTCAGAGCGGTGTACCATTGTGCGACAGTAGAGTAATACCCCATTGCTTCACCATACTTGGTGTTCATCTCACCAACAAGTTTCTTCTCCTCTTCCTTGCTGCCTTTGAAATTCTTGAGTTTAAGAATATTCAAGTCCATCTCGCTGCGCACTCCAGCGATCTCTTGTGCCGTCTGCTGATGAGCCTGCTTGGCACGTTGCTCTGCTTCTGTCAGATCATCCACCTTGTCTGCCGCTTCGTCACTGCTGCTGGTCAGCTGCCCAATGACTTCCACCAGCAACCATATTGCGATACCCACACCTGTAGAGATCAGCAGACCTTTGACGGCCGCACCAAGCGCCCTTGTGGCTACAGCTGCAGTGGTCGCTCCTACGGCTTCGCCGTTATACGCCGCAGCCAGCACCTTCGCTATGGCTGCCGCTGCCACTTTGGCCCTGGCGGCAGCATTCGTGGCAGCCGTCACAAGACGGGTTGTAACAGCAAGCGACTTCATTGCGACTGTAAGCTGCGCCATGGAAGAAATGGTAATAGTCAACTGTGAGCCAAAATTAAGATAAGGCAGCATATTACCGACACTCAACTGGATAAAATCCGTAAATTCGCCAAACTTATTATTTAGCATCTGCAGCTTCGCCTTTCCTGTGCTTACCACAATATCAAAGGCATCGTCGATGGCGCCAGCACTGTCCTTCATGTCGGCTACGTTCTCCCTGAACTTCTCCGCCAACTTGCCTGTCAGTGGCGTGAGGGCCCGAAGGCTCTCTGCGCTTCCGAAAAGTTTGCCATACACCTCCTGCTCCAGCACGCCGCTCGATGCAGAATACTGTTTCACGCTCTTGTCGAGAGATACGAGGAACTGTTCCATGCCGCCTGCAGCCTTAATGGCGGCTGCGTCAAACTGGATGCCCATCTGTTGCGCCATCTCTGCAGCCTCGCTCGAAGGTTTGATCAGAGCGGTGAATATAGCCGCCAACTGCGTGCTCACCTCGGCAGTATTACCGCTCACGCCCGTCAGTGTGCTGAAGGTCGCCATCAGCTCGTCCACACTCACGCCAAGTGTGGCAGCCTGAGAGGTGACGCGCGGCAGCGCCTGCGCCAACTGCTCAAAACTCGTAACACCATTCTTTGCCGTGAGCTGTATTTTATCCTGGATAGAGCCTGCATCGCTCCACCGCAGGCCATAGTTCTTGATGATAGTGGAGGTCACCTTCACGGTTTCCCCGAGGTCAGCAATACCACCCACAGAAGCGCGGGCCGACTTATTAAGGAATTCTATCCAGTTATCCTCAGGCACGCCGTTGGAAATAACCTGATAGAGGCCATTAGCCAGCTCATCACGGGCAATAGGTATTGCGTGCGAGAGCTCTGCTACCTGATCTTTCAGTTTGGCAAAATCCTCACCACTCTTTCCTGCCATGGTATTGGCAGCCGCCATAGCACCACCGAAGCTGCGGCTTTCTTCCGTCAGACTGTTCAGAGTACCACTCAGCTGCGAAAAACTGTCGGATATGTTGCGCACCATTTCAACCCCTTGATTGAACTTAACCAAGGAATCTCTCAACTTGTCCGATGTATTATTGGTCTTGTTGATGACCTTTTCCAGTTCATTCATGTCGACGGTGAGTTGCTTGACCACATCCTTGCCATCAACCTTCAGATTGAGTTTGAAAGTTACCTCTTTTGACATAATATTTAATTAAAAACGTTTGGATAATTCGATTCTTTTTTCTATATTTGCAGCGTGTTATTAAACAAACAAAAGTTATGAGAAAAAAGAACAACCGAAAAAATAAACCGGCAGATACCCATGTGCCATACGGGTATATCGCATTAGGCGGCGTACTTGCCATGCTGATCAGCCCATTTTCATCCAATGCCTCTCTATGCTTCTGCATAGGATTATTGGTAGTTGTTGTCTCTGGCGCAATGGTCTTGTGCCGACGCTTCGAGGAATAACACATCGTCCAGACAACTACGATTCATTTCATTCCCGCTCGCTTCTTCGCCTCCCTGTACCGTTCCATGATTTCCTCACGGCTCTGATCATTTTGCCGGCTCCGGCAAGATGTTGCCTTCTGCTCTTCACTTTCCCATGGGAACTTCATGAAGTCCTGCGCCCTCAGCTGCTTCTTCGAGTAGGGCTGCAGAGAGCACAGGCACTGCATCCTCATGCGCTCCCACCTGCCACGCTCCAGGTCCGTCTCCCGTTGCCACCATGCGTCATACGCCGCATAGAACTCAGAAGGGGTGCATCGGCAGAAGTCATCCTTGCTCATACCCATACACCCCATCGCTACGCCCTGCAGATGCTCCACATCCGTGGGCTCATATTCGCAGCCATCAGCCGACGAAGCTTCGCCGGCTATTTTTTTTTATCTTCACCCGTCTGTGCCATCGCCTCGTTCCAGGCGTTCAGGTCGTCGGGAGTAATCTGGCAGCAGAACGTCTCAAAGTCCGTCTCGAAGTCCACACCGTCGGCCTTACAAGCACACTTCACGCAGCACCACATAAACATCAGAAGCTCCTCGATGTCGCCACCGCTCATCTGGCTCACGTCCTTCTGCATGTTGCGCTTATACAGCAGCATGGCGCCCATCGTCAGGCGGCAGGGTAACTCCACGCCGCCGATAGTGATATACATTTCCTTATTCATAACCAACACGTTACTTCACAGATTTTACACCACTATCCGACTGGCTCGCCACAGCCGTCGCCTGCAGACCTGTTGTCTGTTTCTCCACCTTGCCGCAGTTCTCCAGCTGGATGGAGTACTTCGAGTCGTCGCCTGCCTGGGCGTCGAGGTCCAGCGAGGTGATGATAAACTTACCCTTGTAGCCACCGGCTGTTTTGCCCGAACGGCTGCCTGCCTCGCGCACGTTGTACGTCACGTCTACAGGCTTGCCGCTTATCTGCATATCCTTCAGCTGGTCGTAGGTAGGAGCATCCGTGGTTCCGTCTGTGCACACCACGCCGTCCGCGCTGATGCTCTCCGAGTAGCTCTTCACGTACTTCTCCTTCCACTTGCCGCTCGCAGCCTCCTTGGTCACTCGCTCGCCGGTCTCCGTCTGTGTCGTTATCTTACAGCCGGTACTGAAGGCAAGCGCACCGCCACCCACCGACAGGATGAGGTCGGTTCCGTCTAATATATGTTCCATATTCTATTCTCTTTTTTTAATGATTACTGATAAATAAACTATTAGGATCAATCCGATAACCGCATACGTCCACATCGCCCAGTCGCGTTCGGGAGGCTTCTTCTCTTCCACGCTTTCCACACCGTTATAACGGCTTTCTGATGCCGTTCTATTCGTTTTAGAAGAAGAACTCACCGAAGTGCTACCAGCTGACTCCTCGCCCTCTGTATGATTCTGCCCCTTCGACCGTCCACGTCCCTCGATGCGATAACCGCCGCCATCTATCGGCATGACGAGCCACGTCTGTTCCCACTGATTGTCAGCCGTCGTGCTTGACCTCGTCTGGCTCGTCGTCTGCGTCGTGTCGTGGCTTACGCTGCTGTCTTGGCTTGCGCTGCTTGCCTGTTGTGTCTCCTGCGTCTGCGTCAGCGCCGTCTTCTTGGTTCTGCAGCTCGCCGCTGACAGGACAAGAAGCACGATGAGGGCACAGCTGTATAGCCTCGATAGCCCTTGTGAGGCGGTTGAGCGCATAGCGGGTGCGGGCGTTCTCGCGGTTGAGTTCCCCGATAGCCTTTGCATTGTCTTCTGCTGCATCGTTCAGTTCTTTTTGTTTTGTCAGGAGTTCCTTGCTCACGTCGCCATACATCTCCTTGAAGGTGTCGTGTATGCGCTTCGCCTGCTCGGCCTCCTTTACTTTTCGATTGGCTATCCAGGCGATGGCAGCACCTATGCCGCCGCTCGGGATAGCCCACTGCAGGATGTTCATAATCATGTCTGTCATCGCCTTTCTAACCGTTTGAATTTAATGTTAAGTATATGATGAAGATTTGAAGCCTTGTTAGCCTGCCTTATAGCCGCTGTAGATCACACCGCCGGCATCCTCCTTCTTTGGCATACAGATGAAGTAGTGACGGTAAGACACTAAGTTGCGCTGATACTGAGGATCACTCTCCGCAGGGCTGTAGTACATCTTTGTCTCGCCTGTGGCCTTGAACACACGTGGCACGTAGAATGCGAACGAGCACTGGAACTCGCCAGCCTTAGGTGTGGCGCCAAGGGTGTTCTTCACACCTGCAGTACTGTAGGTAGGACAGGCACCGTACTCGTAGATGTCGAAGCCATAGAGGCGGCCTACGGTACCGTCGTTGCGGTTGATGTTATACTGCTCCTTGAATGCCTGATCGGTCTCGAGGAGATCGTTCACGTGGTCCGTACAGAGCACCAGACGGCGGTCAGTCACAGGCACGCCTAATGCGTCGAGCTTACGCTTCAGAGCCACAACGTCGTCAATGCAGAGCTTGATGCGCTTGGTGGCGGCGTCCACTGCGCCAGTAGTCACGAGCACCGGGGTCTTGTCCGTGTTCTTCGTAGGACAGAGCGCATGGGCTGCCTTGGCATACTTGGCATCGTTCAGGGCGTTGGCACAACTTTCCTTCACGCGGGCCATCTTGAGGTAACTGAGAGCATACAGCTCGTCGTCGGTCACTGGCACCACCTTGGTCTGGAACTTGTCAAGCGAGAAGGCCTTGTCGCCGTCCTCTAACTCCTGAATGTCCAATGGGTAGGTGGTGTTGTTGACAAGCACCTGTGGGTCGGCACCCACATCCACGAGGTGAATCACGTCGTTTTTCACGATCGAACTCTGGTCGGGCACACCGTTGAGCCATGCTGCGTCCAGTTTTCCACGCAGAGCCTTGACCAGCTCACCTGTCCACACCTCTGTCAGCACACCATCATAGGCTGCATCCTCAGGCATGAAGCCAGGCACCGCGATGGCGATGAGACTGGCCACGATAGCACCGCCAATGGCGCTGCAGCCCAACAGCGTTGCGATAATTCCACCCACAATGGCATTGAAGAGCAATGCCGTCATGATCTTGATAATTGTTTTCTTTTTCATTGTCGTATATCTTTTTATTTTTTTACCTTTAAATCAGCAAGAAGGCTCTTTTTACCTTTTTACTCTTTTACCTTTTTACCTTTAAACATTACGCAGGTTCAAAGCCGTACTCCGCCTTGTAGAGGCGCACGAATTCATCGTGGTGGTTATCGTGCAGGTCCATCATCACGTTGGCTGGCACGGCACTCAGCTTCTCGTACTTCGAGTAGTCTTGTGGGTCTGCCACGATATTACCCTTGTCGGTTCGATGCAGGGTTGCCGTAATCTTGCCCTGGGGCTGCATGGCCGACAGGGTGAGGTTCAACTGCTCCAGACCCAACTTCTTGCCCAGTTCCACAAAGTGATCCTTCATGCCTGCAGCAAGTCGCTTCTCGGCGATGGCGGTTTCCACCGCACGTGTGACAGCGGCCAACTCCACGGCCTGTTGCTGCGCCTGGAGTGTCTGTACCTGGTTCTCCAAGGCGGTCACCTTACCTGCCGCAAGACTGAGACTTGCGAGCTTCTCATTCACTTCTGCTTCCGTTGCGGTCTCCTTCAGACCCAACTTGATCGCTAAATCTTTTAATTCCATTTCTTTGTTTTTTAATGGGGTTTTACTTACATTATCTAATAGGGGAAGAACGCCGTCGATGGCATTCTGTCCTGCTGAAAGTGAGATTGTCTTGCCTTCATGAGTGAGCACGGTGGCGTCATCATTGCCACCAATATCTACCACACTCACCTCGATGAGTTTCGATCTCGTCACCGTCGGTCTCTGCTGACCCTCAACGAGCAGTTGCTTGTCGTCGCTCATCTCCAAGACCTGGAAGTTCGCGCTCACCATTTTCACGCTGCCGAACTCCCATTGCTTCTTCAGTTGTCGCGACAGGTCCGTAGCCTCGTCAAAGACCAGCTCGCCAGTCACGTCCTGGCCTTCCACCTTTATATCCTTCACCAAGCCCACCACCTTGCCGCGCTCGTGCATGTAGAGCAGCACCGGGTTGCGCTGATACTGCGCCAGGTCGATACCTGATGTAAGGATTCGAGTGCCGTAGCAGTTCACGCTCTCATTACTGATTCTTACTCGTTTAGCTTTGCTCATATCTTTTTTACCTTTTTACTTTTTTACCTTTTTACCTTTAAAAGTCCTTTTTACCTTTAAAAGCTTTTTTCGGATGCAATATTACTAACTTTTCGCATAACCTCCAAAAAAGTATGAAATGCTTGCACACTTCCGTGAAGCCGCTGCACACTATTTTTGTAGATTGCCCAAAAAGTCGCAATTTTGCAATACCAAACCCGCAGGGCATCAAGCTCCTCCGTGGTTTTCTATTCACATTATAATAACATTCGAATATGACAAAAGCAGAATTAGAACGTAAGAAGAACCTCGCCCGAACCCTCTATATGGCGGGTAAGGAACAGGCAGAGATAGCCGAGCAGATTGAGGTGTCAAGGGTAACAATATCCAAGTGGGCCAACACGGAGGGATGGAAAGAGCAGCGGGCTGCCAAGAACGTGACGCGACCGGAACTGGTCAATAAACTACTCCTCACCATCGACACCCTCATCAGTCAGGTAAACGAATCCGGCGACCCAGACAAGATATCCGGACTGGGCGACCGATTGGCCAAGCTCTCGTCCGTTATTCAGAAACTCGACAAGAAAGCCAACGTGGTGGATGCCATCGAGGTGTTCATGGCCTTCAGCAAGTGGATGCAGTTCCGCGCACAGACCGACCCGAACATCACCCCCGAACTCCTCAAGACATTCAACTATTACCAGGATCTCTTCATCTCCGACAAGATGAACAATGGCTTTAGTTGTGAACTCTAAGGTATAACAATAATAATAGAAGCAAAGAAGGATGACTACACTATCAGAGAAGAAACAGGCCATCGAGGCATGGCGGGAACACTGCAAGCAGATAGCAGCGCTTACCGACACCTCGCTCATGGCTCCCGAAAGCAAGACAGAGCGGAAGAAACGCATTGCTTCCCTGCAGAGGGACTATGCTGCCTTCTGCGAATATTATTTTCCCCATTTCCTGCAGCTCAAGGATAAGACCACCGGCAAGGTGCTGCGCACCATCCACAATGCGCCGTTCCACAACCTGGCAGCCCGCAAGGTGAAGTCTACACCCAATCTGAAGGCGGTATTCATGTGGCCTCGTGGTCACGCCAAGAGCACCCATCTTGACGTTTTCCTGCCCCTGTGGCTCATGTTCCAGCCTCTCAGGCTCATCAACTTCATGGTCATCGTGGGCAAGAGCGAGGATGCTGCCTGCCGACTCTTGGGCGATATACAGGCAGAACTGGAATACAACGACCGACTCAAAGCGGATTTCGGAGAACAGAAACCCTCTGGTGGCGACTGGACCGATGGCGAGTTCAAGGCACAGTGCGGCGTCAAGTTCCTTGCCTGTGGCCGCGGTCAGAGTCCTCGTGGTCTGCGCGACCGTGAGGCACGTCCCGACTATATCGTCATCGACGACCTCGATGATGACGAACTCTGCAAGAACGAGAAGCGTGTCCGCGAACTTACATCATGGGTCAAGTCGGCCCTCTTCGGTTCCTTGGATGTGGGCCGTGGCCGCTTCATCATGGTGGGCAACCTCATTTCCAAGAACTCCGTGCTCTTCAACATCGCCCACACCAAGGGCGTGTTCCTCTCCAAGGTCTATGCCGTGGACAAGAACGGCGACCCTACATGGCAGGAGAAATGGACACGCGAGGAGGTGGATGCCTACCGTGAGTTCGTGGGCTACCGCGACTGGAACAAGGAGATGATGCACAACCCTATCAAGGACGGTACCATCTTCCGCCACGAATGGATCAAGTATAAGCGTATGCCGAAGCTCTCGAAGTACGATGCCTTAGTCTGCTATACCGACCCGTCGTGGAAGTCCACCACCGAGAACGACTACAAGGCGTGCCGACTCTGGGGAAGCATCGGCAAGGAACTGCACCTCATCGACTGCTTCGTGCGTCAAGACACAACAGGCGCCATGGTGAGATGGCTCTACAATCTCTACGAGCGAAGCTTAGAAGAGGGAGCAAGCATCCAGTTCTACATGGAGGCAAACCTGATGCAGGATACCGCCCTCGATGAGTTTGCCGCCGAGGGCGACCTGCGCGGCTACCAGCTGCCCATCACGGCCGACAACCGCAAAAAGCCCGACAAGCTGCAGCGTATCGAGTCCGTAGCTCCACTCTGGGAGCGTGGTGTGGTGTTCTACAACGAGGCTCTCAAGGAGTCTGAAGACATGCAGGTAGGTATCGACCAGACACTCTCGCTCGAGCACGGTAGCCGTGCGCACGACGATGCGCCCGATGCCGACGAGGGCGCCATCTATATCCTCCAGAAGCAGGGCAGAGTGGCTGCCTTCGTTCCGAGAATAGTCAAGAGAATGCGCCCAAAGAATTCATGGTAACAAAAACATTTCTAATTTCTCATTAAATTATGAGTTTCATCACACAGGAAGACTTCAAGGTCGTGAGCAGCGAAGCTTCGCTCAAGGCCATCACGGGTGCCGACCCCGACAATATCAGCAACGCCATTGCGGAGGCACAGGAGGAAGTGGCAGGCTATCTGCGACCCAAGTACGACACCGACCGCATCTTTGCCACCCAAGGCGACGAGCGCAACCGCCAGCTCGTCATGTACACCGCCGACATCGCGCTCTACAACATGTCTGCATCGCTCCCCAACCGCATGGGCTACGAGACCCGCAAGGAGCGCTACGAGCGGGCCGTCAAGTGGCTCGAGGGCGTACAGGCGGGCAAGATAGTACCCGACCTGCCCGTCGCCACTGACGAGTCGGGCAACGACATCTCGCAGGGAGGTGTCCTGGCATACGGCAACGGGCCCGACCGCCACAGCTGGTAAAGTATTAGTCGGAATAGTAATCGGAAAAAAGGCTCTTTTTACCTTTTTACTTTTTTACTTTTAAATTAAATATTAAACGAAAATGGCAAGATTGAACATAAATAGAGCCAAAGACCGCATAGAGGATGCCTGGAGGGCATTCCTCGGCCGACCGCAGCTCTGGAGAACCAAATATGGTAACATCGAACTGGTAGGCAAGAACAACCGCCGACAGGTGGAAAGCATCATCGCCAAACTGCAGCGTACCACTGAAGCACTCACCAAGGGCGACATACAGAAGTGGCGACGTGCGTGGCAACTCGCCATCAGCGTGGAAAGCCCCAACCGGCAGGCGCTCTACGACATCTATCGCGATACTGAGATAGATGCCCACCTCTCTGGCTGTATCGACCAGCGAAAGGGCTTCGTCATGTCTCGCTCTTTCAAGTTGGAGGACAAGAACGGCACACCCAACGACGACCTCAACCACTTCCTTGAGCAGGAATGGTTCGTGGAGTTCTGCCGCCTCGTGCTTACTACTCCCTACTGGGGGCATTCGCTCATCGAACTCGGAGACCTCGGTACCGATGGCGACGGATGCCTCGCTTATAACAGTGTGACGCTGGTAGATCGCAAGTACGTCATACCCGAGCACCACCGCGTCATCACCGACCTCGGACAGGACTGGACCACGGGTATCGACTACCACGAGCCGGAATGGTTCGGAAACCTCATCGAGGTGGGCAGACCCGACGACCTCGGCCTCTACCTCAAAGCTTCGCTACACTGCATACCTAAGAAGAACGTACTGGCGGCATGGGACGTCTTCAGCGAGATCTTCGGTATGCCGCTGCGCGTTGCCACCACCAGTTCCAGGGATCAGAAGGAGGTGGACCGCATCGACGACATGATGGCGCGCATGGGTCAGGCTGGCTATGCCGTACTGCCTACGGGTACAGAAATCCAAATCGTAGAGAGCGCCAAGAGCGATGCATTCAACGTTTACGACAAGCGTGTGGATCGTGCCAACTCCGAAATCTCCAAACTTATCATAGGCCAGACCATGACTATCGAGGACGGGAGCAGCCTCTCGCAGAGCCAGACCCACCTGAAGGTGTTTGAAAACTTAGTGGAGAGCGATGCCAAGTTGCTCGCCAACACCATCAACAACCAGCTGATTCCTCGCATGATCAGCCACGGTTTTCCTCTGCAGGGTTATCACTTCGCATGGGATGACAGCCCAAGCTACACTCCGGAGCAGCAGATGGAGTACGAGAAGATGATCTCCGACCGATACGAGGTGGACGGCAAGTACTTCGCCGACAAATACAATATGCCCGTAGGTGAACGCATCCAGCAGCCTTCACTCTTCGGCAGCGAACCTGCAGACACGAAGAAAGATACAAAGGAAGACCCGAAGGACAACAAAAAGGACCTGAAGAATTTTTTCGACTGAGCCCCGAAGCTTACGAGGGGCTACACTCGAGATACAAGGAGATACTGAAGGGCATGGACGTGCCGCCATTCATGTCTTTGACTAAAGAGGAGGATATTGAAGAAATAGCAAAGAAATGGGCAAGCGTTATCAGTAATAAGTACGCAAGAGAAAATGCCGAAGAGGCTGCACGAATTGTGTTAAGAAGTGGGATTGTAACAGAACTACCCGATTTGCGTGAGGCAGATTTAGGAGGGAAAAAACGTTTTTTTGGTCTAACTCGTGCAGATTTCCACGCTGCTATATGCGAAGGAGACGCCAGTTCTATCAGGATAAATAAACGTGCTTATAAAACATGGAAAAAGGATTCTGATGATGCAGTCCGTGGAGGATGGCATGCACAAGGAAACACCATCTTACACGAATTAGGACATTATATCGACTTTTGTAATGATCCCGATTTCTTTCGGTCGGTCGAACACGAATGGAAATTGGACAACGTGGACAGGAAATTTGTCAAGAAGCAACTGTCCGAGTATTCACTTACCAATCGTGCCGAGTTTGAGGCGGAACTGAACTCAGCAATACTTAGTGGAAAGGTTTTCCCTGAGGAAATCCTTGAACTCTCCCGCCTGAAACAAACAAAAACTCCTATTGCCAAGCAACTACTTAACTACGGCTCTGGAAAGAAAGTTTGTTTGCCTAACGAAGACCTCACAAAGAAGTACAAGAACGCACTCAAGGCGATGTTCCGCCAAGAAGGCAGCACCTTTACCGTAGATATCCTTGGTAATAAGGATGTACAAGAGTTTATCAGCACCCACGCCACGATGCTTGATAATAGTTTTAAGCAAGTCAAGATGAGCGACAAGATGCGCGAGCGTCTTACCCGCTCCAACTACATCTTCTCGGGCATCAAGACGTTCCACGAGCTCAACGAGGCTTTCCCTTCCATGCTCGATGAGAATGGCAATAAAAAGCCGTTCGAACGCTTCCTGAATGATGTCCAGAAAATCAACGACACTTACAACGCCAACTATCTGCATGCTGAATACAACTTCGTACAGGCTTCTGCCACCATGGCGGCGAAGTGGGAACAGTTCAGCGAGGATGGCGACCGATACTACCTGCAGTACCGCACGGCCAAGGATGACAAGGTGCGCCCGGAACACGCTGCCCTCGATGGGGTGACGCTCCCGATGAGTGACTCTTTCTGGGAAACCTATTACCCACCGAATGGATGGAACTGCCGCTGTACCGTGGTACAGGTGCGCAAGCAGAAATATCCGGCTACAGAGCACGCTGAAGCCATGAGCAGGGGCGAGGAAGCCATGAACGGCGAACGATACAACATCTTCCGCTTCAACAGTGGCAAGCAGGGCAAAACCATGCCCGACTATAACCCTTACACCATCAGGCGGTGTAATGACTGCGATGTGGCGAAGGGAAAGCTGACTCTAAGTCTCCCCGACAACGAGATATGTGCTGCATGTAAATTCGTACAAAATTGCGCCCTGAATAGAGATAAATCAGAAGTATGTGTAAGCAAGAAGGAGTTACTCCGGTCTTCTGAAAACTTCACAAAGAAATCTGAAAGCTTGCAAACAGGCAACTACTTCCAGACCAAAAAGACACTACGTCTCGGACTGGATCATGCCAGGACCGCCGAAGAGGTCGCTGCGCAGAAATGGATAGCACAGCATTTGGAGAACCTCCGATTCGTTCGGTTCAGCCCTCTTGGCGAAGTAAAGGATATGACATCCGAGATAGATATAAGAAATATCAAAAAGAAAAAGGATAGAGGTGCCACCGGGTACAATGAATACGAAATTGAAATCAGCGGAGAAACTTGGCAGCTTAAGACTGAGATAAGGAAAGATAAAAAAGAAACTCTTTACAATGCCTTTAAAAAGAAATAGCTCCAAACATCCACGCGGCTCGTCGAAGGAACCATTGGGACGTTGAAGCTATTTCCACCGCAAAGATACAATAAACTTTTTAAACTCGCAAGAATATGAGCAAGAAAAGAGAGAAAAATCAAATGGAACGGCTTTATTTCGCCGTTTTCCCGGCAGCAAATCCAAAGA
>ERZ791912.146-NODE-146-length-49226-cov-39.890545_pt1 | contig 49226 bp, 37 predicted proteins | sample MGYA00510141_ERZ791912 | MGnify/ENA primary metagenome ERZ791912 (study PRJEB30046, sample SAMN00792082) | human gut metagenome | study: EMG produced TPA metagenomics assembly of the A metagenome-wide association study of gut microbiota in type 2... | reverse complement strand
CTTCTTGTACTACTTTATCTGTCTTATGTAAATCTTTTCAAAGAACTCTTTCTTTTATTTTCGCTTTCCTCGTCTTGCTTTTGTAAACCAGCTTGTTTTGGAAAGCGAATGCAAAGATATAGCTTTTTATTGAATCTCCAAAGGTTTTACGATAAAATTTTAATAAATGCCTTCAATTTTAACAGTTATTTACATAACCACTATAAAAACAGCAACAAATTAGACAAAAATGAGCGGTGATGTGTACATTTCTGCAAACATCACCGCTCACTATTCTCACTTATTAGTCAACCGGACTAAACTCATCTTTTCCTACTCCACAAAGAGGACAAACCCAATCATCGGGTATATCTTCGAATGCTGTTCCAGGTGCCACACCATTATCTGGGTCTCCTACGGCGGGATCATACACCCATCCGCACACGTCACATACATACTTTTTCATAATAGTATTGTTTTAAATGAAACTTATAACGACCATCCTATTCCGGTCGTCTCTATTTGCAAATATACAACTAATAAACCAAACGAAGTATGATACGTCAAAAACAAATCAAGAATATAACACTTATTATATCTTATACATTATATATAATATAAAATATGATAATACTGGAAAATAAAACATAAAAAAAATGGAGACTCTCATTATTGAGAGTCTCCACTCTGTCGGGGCGACAGGATTCGAACCTGCGACCACCTGGTCCCAAACCAGGCGCGCTACCGGACTGCGCTACACCCCGTTTGACGTTAACTTGCATATGTCAGAACCTTTGAAAAAAAAGGCTCATTTCTCATTTGCGAGTGCAAAGGTAGTAATAACTTCTGACACGTGCAAGTAAACGTTCAAATATTTTTTATTTATTTAATTATTCCAAGATCCTGGAACACCTTCTTCAGAATCTGCACGCCCCTCTCTACCTGCTCCTCTGTATGAGTAGCCATAAGTGCGAAGCGTACGAGCGTATCCTGCGGTGCGCAAGCTGGCGGGATAACGGGGTTGATGAACACGCCGTTGTCGAAAGCGAGCTTCGTAACCTGGAATGTCTTGTCCACGTCATGCACATAGAGAGGGATGATGGGGCTTTCAGTCTCACCAATCTCGAAGCCTTCCTCGCGGAAACGCTTGAGAGCATAGTTGGTAACCTTCCACAACTTCTCGATGCGCTCCGGTTCCTTCTTAATGATATGCAGAGCCTCAAGAGCTGCAGCTGTAGCGGCAGGAGTGTTAGAGGCACTGAAGATGTAAGTACGTACTGTATGACGGAGATAGTTGATGGTATCCTTGTCGCCAGCGATGAAGCCACCGATACTTGCCATCGACTTAGAGAATGTACCCATGATAAGATCCACCTCGTCAGTGAGTCCGAAATGGTCGCAAACACCGCGTCCTTCTTTACCGAATACGCCGAGACCGTGAGCCTCGTCCACCATGATGGAGCAGTTATACTTATGCTTCAGCTCTACGATCTTGGGAAGATTAGCGAGGTCGCCCTCCATAGAGAACACGCCGTCCACAACGATGAGCTTCACAGCCTCGTGAGGCAGACCCTTGAGGATGTTCTCCAGATCCTCCATGTCGTTGTGCTTATAGTGGAGCTGACGAGCAAAAGAGAGTCGGCGTCCGTCTACGATGCTGGCATGGTCGCGGTCGTCACAGATAATATAGTCACCACGTCCCACTACAACGGCAAGCACGCCTGAGTTGACGAAGAAACCAGTAGAGAAACAGAGTGTTTCGTCTTTGCCAATATATTCAGCCAATTCTTTCTCCAGCTGAACATGCAAGTCGAGGGTTCCGTTCAGGAAGCGGCTTCCCGCACATCCTGAGCCATACTTATCGAGCGCTTTCTTAGCAGCGTCGATAATGCGCTGGTCTCCCGTGAGACCGGTATAGGCATTCGAACCAAACATAAGCACCTTATGCCCTGCCATTTCTACTTCTGTGCCCTGCTTACTCGTTATCTCACGAAAATAAGGATACACGCCTTCCGCCATATACTTCTGCGGAATGCGATAGCTTTTGTATCTTTCCTGTAATTGTCCCATTTTTAAATAAATGTAGGTATACTACCCAAAATTTGTAATTTCAATGTGCAAAGTTACAAAAAAGAAGTAAAATAGCGTTTCATTTTCTTAGAAATCTATGTTTAAGGCAAAATTAGTGGGCAAAAATGGGGCCTACATTATAAAAATAGCTATCTTTGCAATGAAAATATAAGTCTTAAATACACTTTACACAGACTATACATTATATAATATATATAAGAGCAAGCACATGAAGAAGAAAGCCATTTTCATAATCAACCTTATTTCCGGCACGTCTGACAAGTCGGGCATACCAGCTCTCATCGCCGAGTACATCGACCATGAGAAGTTTGACTATGAAATAGCCGTTACCCAATATGCCGGCCACGCCTCAGAGATAGCCACAAAGGCAAAGGACGATGGTGTGGACGTCGTTGTGGCTGTAGGCGGAGACGGCACCGTGAATGAGGTGGCGCGTGCCATCGTACATTCCAACACCGCCCTCGGCATCATCCCTTGCGGCTCTGGCAACGGCCTTGCACGTCACCTTCTCCTACCTATAAACGTGCGCAAGTCTATTGACATTATCAATACTTGCGAGATACACGACCTCGACTACGGCATCATCAACGGCTATCCGTTCTTCTGCACCTGCGGCATGGGCTTCGACGCCTTTGTGAGCATGAAGTTTGCGGAAGCAGGAAAGCGCGGTCCCATCACCTACGTGGAGAACGTGCTGCGCGAGGGTCTGAAGTATAAGCCTGAGACATACGTCATTCAGGACGAGAACGGCACCAACCAGTACAAGGCATTCCTCATCTCGTGCGCCAATGCATCCCAGTACGGCAACAATGCCTACATAGCACCGCAGGCATCAATGAGCGACGGACTCATGGACGTGATTATCATGGAACCCATCGACCTCATCGAAGCTCCGCAGATAAGCATCGACATGTTCAACAAGACGCTGGACAAGAACTCCCGAATAAAGACATTCAAGTGTCAGAAGCTGCACATCCACCGCAGCCAGCCGGGCGTCATTCATTACGACGGCGACCCTGTAATGACCGGTGAGGAAATCGACGTGGAGATACGTCCGAAGGGAATAAAGATAATCGTCAATCCCTTTGCCGACCGCAACGCCCGTAAGCCCAACGCCATCCAGAGCGCAGCAGCTGAGCTCTTCAATCAGATGAACGAAATACGCGACGACATCAACCGTCAAGGCAGACGCTTCCAGGCTTGGAGCAAGCTGATACAGCGCAAACTAAACCTATAAGCGATGGCATCCCAGAGTTTCACATTCCGCCAGTTTGCCGTCCATCAGGACCGTTGCGCCATGAAGGTGGGCACGGACGGCGTGCTCCTTGGGGCATGGGCAAACGTCAAAGGCAACATCCTCGACATCGGCACTGGCACGGGGCTTATAGCCCTTATGACTGCTCAACGATCTCCCTCATCCAAAGTAACAGCCATTGAGATTGACCGCGACGCTGCCGTTCAAGCCACAGATAACGTGGCGTCATCGCCGTTCGCCGACCGCATCAGCGTGGTGCTGAGTTCCATTCAGGACTATCGCCCGGCAATGACCTTCCATACCATCGTCTCCAATCCCCCGTTCTTCGAGTCGAGCCTGAAAAATCCTGACCCATCCAGAGCCACAGCCCGCCACACCGATTCGCTCTCATATCGCGAGCTGTTCCAAGCCGTTGCCCGACTGCTGGCAGACGAAGGAGAGTTCAGCGCCGTCATTCCGAGCGACTGCCTATCTCCGTTCATAGCCGAAGCCTATCTGTCAGGTCTTCGTCCCACACGACAGACAGCCGTCCGCACCACACCGCGCAAGCAGCCGAAGCGTTACCTTGTGGCTTTCAGCCGACAAGCCACCGTCAGCATGGAACGCTCCGAACAATGCCTGCAAAACACCGACGGCAGCCGTTCGGAATGGTATGACAAACTCACCTCCGAATTCTATATAAAGTGAAAACATCGAGGCAAATACGTTAAAAACAGCAAAAGCACTATCGTATGAGAAAAGAATTATGATAAAAGTTGCACACTCACCCTTTTATTATTACTTTTGCCAACAGATAGGAATAAACAAACTTAAACATAACCATCAACAAGACACTATAGTTTAACAAAATACACAAGAATGTCATGAAAGATATTGCATGGTCAGAGTTGTCATTCGGCTACATGCCGACAGACTACAACGTGCGCTGTTGCTATCGCAACGGCAAGTGGGGCGAAATAGAAGTATGCTCCGACGAGTATTTGAAAATCCACATGGCAGCCACCTGCCTCCACTACGGTCAGGAAGCTTTCGAAGGTCTGAAGGCTTATCGTTGTCCTGACGGCAAGGTACGTCTGTTCCGTGTAGAAGAGAATGCAGCCCGCCTTCAGTCTACATGCCGTGGCATCATGATGCCTGAGCTTCCCACAGAACTCTTCGTGGAAATGGCAAAGAAAGTGGTTCGCCTCAATCAGGAATATATACCGACATACGAGAGCGGCGCCACACTTTATCTCCGTCCTCTCCTCATCGGCACATCAGCACAGGTAGGCGTTCATCCGGCAGAAGAATACATGTTCCTTATCTTCGCCACACCGGTAGGTCCTTACTTCAAGGGCGGATTCTCTACCAACCCGTACGTCATCATTCGCGACTTCGACCGTTCGGCTCCTCTCGGAACCGGTATCTATAAGGTAGGCGGCAACTATGCAGCATCTCTGAGAGCCAATCACCTTGCACATGAGAAGGGCTACGCTTGCGAGTTCTATCTTGACGCAAAGGAAAAGAAATACATGGACGAGTGTGGTGCAGCCAACTTCTTCGGCATCAAGAACAACACATACGTCACACCGAAATCGACATCCATCCTCCCCTCAATCACAAACAAGAGCCTTATGCAGCTCGCTGAGGACTTTGGCATGACAGTGGAGCGCCGTCAGATTCCGGAAGAAGAACTTGCCACATTCGAAGAGGCAGGAGCTTGCGGTACAGCAGCAGTTATCAGCCCGATCTCATACATCGATGACCTCGACACAGGCCAGCGCTTCACATTCAGCAAGGACGGCAAGCCAGGTCCTGTCTCTACAAAGCTCTACAACCACCTGCGTGGCATACAGTACGGCACAGAGGAGGACAAGCACGGCTGGACAACTGTGGTAATCGAATAACAAAACCACACCGCTCAAATAAGGCAAAAGCTGTATAAACATAACATTATAGAGGCAGTAGAGACACGCACGCCGTGAGGCATGCTAATCTCCGCTGCCTCTTTTTTTAATATCAAAAAAAGCGAAAATGCAAGAACCCAACAGCCACATCGCATACCTCTCGCTCGGCTCCAACCTTGGCGACCGCCATGCCACCATGCAGAGCGCCATCCTCCTCCTCGGCAAGCAGGCAGGCAGCGTGGACCGCGTGTCGTCAGCCATAGAGACCGAACCGTGGGGCTTCAAGTCGGCCAACAAATTCCTCAACATGTGCGTCCGCATCATCACCACCCTGTCGCCAGAACAGCTCCTCGCCACCACCAAGGACATAGAGCAGCAGCTCGGCCGCACCACCAAGTCGGTGAACGGACAATACCATGACCGCCCCATCGACATCGATATACTCACGTACGACGACCTACATATCAATACGCCGTCGCTCACCCTCCCCCACCCCCACATGCACGAACGCGACTTCGTGATGATTCCGCTGCGCGAGATACTTGACAAGTAGGGGCAGCGAAGCCTGTGAAAGGGACGTTTTTCGGCAAAACACATTGATATATTAATATAAATGCCTAACTTTGCATACTGCAATATATACATAAGACAAGAAATGGGCAAAGGAAAACTGGCGAAGTTCGCCGACATGGAAAGATATGAGAACGTATTTCAGTATCCGTTCTCTGTAGCCGACAACGTGCCGTTCGACATGAAAGGCCATTGGCGCGAGACGTATTTCAAGAACCAGAACCCTATAGTGCTGGAGCTGGGCTGCGGCAAGGGTGAATACACCGTAGGGCTTGCCAAGATGTTCCCCGACATCAACTTCATCGGAGTGGACATCAAGGGAGCACGCATGTGGACAGGTGCCACACAGGCATTGGACGAAGGACTGAAGAATGTGGCGTTCCTACGCACCAACATAGAGATAATCGACCGCTTCTTCAGCAAAGACGAGGTGCAGGAGATATGGCTCACATTCAGCGACCCGCAGATGAAGAACCCGCGCAAGCGCCTCACATCCACATACTTCCTCGAGCGTTATCGCCACTTCCTCACCGACGGAGGAACCGTACACCTGAAGACCGACTCGAACTTCCTCTTCACTTACACCACTTATATGCAGCAGCACAACAACCTGCCGCTGCTCTTCCGCACCGAGGACCTCTATCATACCGACGGTCTCGATCCGCAGACAAAGGAGATTCTGAACATCCAGACCTACTACGAGTCGATGTGGATAGAACGTGGACTGAACATCAAATACATGAAGTTCAGCCTACCGAAGGAAGGCGAGCTGACCGAACCAGACGTGGAGATACCGCTCGACGAATATCGCAGCTATCATCGCGACAAGCGCAGCTCAAAGGAAACTGCAAAATAAATTAGGAATTAGGAGTTATGAGTTAGGAATTAGAACAACTCAAAATTCAAAAATCAAAACTTTACATAATGACATTATATCCGAAACTGATAATGGACGCGCTCGCAACCGTCACCTATCCCGGCAACAAGAAGAACCTTGTGGAAGCCGAAATGGTGGCAGACAACCTGCGCATTGACGGCATGAAGGTGTCGTTCTCCCTTATCTTCCCCCGTGAAACCGACCCCTTCCTCAAGTCCACCGTCAAGGCGGCAGAGGCAGCCATCCACTACCACGTATCGAAAGACGTGGATGTGACCATCACCACCGAATTTCTCTCAAAGCCGCGTCCCGAAGTGGGCAAGCTGCTCCCTGACGTGAAGAACGTCATAGCTGTCAGCTCAGGTAAGGGCGGCGTGGGCAAGAGCACCGTGGCAGCCAACCTCGCCATCGCTCTGGCACGCTTAGGCTATAAGGTGGGTCTGCTCGACTGTGACGTCTTCGGACCTTCAGTTCCTAAGATGTTCCACGTAGAGGACGCTCGTCCTTACGCTGTAAAGAAAGACGGTCGCGACCTCATCGAGCCGATTGAGAAGTACGGCATCAAGCTGCTCTCCATCGGATTCTTCGTCAATCCCGACACAGCCACACTCTGGCGTGGCGGCATGGCGTCAAACGCTCTGAAGCAGCTCATCGCCGACGCTGACTGGGGCGACCTCGACTACTTCATCCTCGACACTCCTCCGGGCACCAGCGACATCCACCTCACCCTTCTCCAGACTCTTGCCATAACAGGAGCCGTGATCGTGTCCACCCCTCAGAACGTGGCACTCGCCGACGCTCGCAAGGGCATCGACATGTATCAGAACGACAAGGTGGGCGTGCCCATCCTCGGTCTTGTGGAGAACATGGCATGGTTTACGCCTGCCGAGTTGCCGGAGAACAAGTATTATATCTTCGGTCGTGAGGGCTGTAAGAATCTTGCAAAGGAAATGAACGTTCCCTTGCTTGCCCAGATTCCTCTCGTGCAAAGCATCTGTGAGAACGGCGACAACGGTACGCCGGCTGCCACAGACAGCAGCTCAATAACAGGTCTTGCCTTTATCAATCTTGCCCAGGCAGTGGTGACAGTTGTCAACCGCCGCAACAAGGAGCAGGCACCGACAAAGATCGTGAAAGTAACGAAAGAATAGCGGATGGCATACCGTCCGAATTTTGAATTAGGAATTTTGAGTTTTGAATTGGTAGGATGGATTCTACCAATTCAAAACTTAAAACATCCTAATTCTCCTCAAGCACTTTCTTTATGTTTTCCTCCGTGCTTGTGAGTTTATCCTTACACATTTTTATGAGTTTCTGAGCGGTCTTGAGTTGTTCGCAGAGCGAATCGATGTCAAGTTCTCCATTCTCCATTTTCTCAGCAATGGTCTCCAGTTGTCGCATTGCCGTCTCGTATTTCATTTCTCTTGGCATATTGTTTTATGTTATATCTTAGTTTGAACAACAAAGATATTTATTTCCTGTTAAATACACAAATCCGTCCGACACAATATTTGCATTTCTGATGCTCAATACTATGAGCCCGGCGCACAACAAAATCTTTGGTGCGAAATTCTTGGGTTTTGAGCGTGCAGAGACAATATATTCATACACAGTGGGTTATGCGATTTTCTAACGAAACTTTATGAAATCAGACTCGCAAATGAGCCGTTTTATCCTGCAATAGTGCCACTTTTACACTCCAATACCGTCACTATTATCATACAACAAAGCCTCTTTTGCGTTCTGATAGTCCCACTATTAGAGTGTAAAAGAGGCTGTATCGTTAAGCGTGGGTGCTGTTTGCACGGCAAAACACCGTAAAAACAGCTTTTCGATTCTCTAGAATCAATTTTTATTTTGTAACAGCTTTTTACTCTTTGTACGATATTTGCATGGCAAGACAGATGATTAAAACGACAATACTCCGTTACTGTATGACAGTATGAGCGGCGCCGTGTCCCGATGGGACACGTATCTATCTGAAACCCACTGCAAGCTCCGAAGGAGCGCCGCTGTGGGTAAGCAAAGACGCTCACACACTCTTTTGGTTCCGCGAAGCGGGACCTATGTACTGTCCTTAATATCATCGTGGATATGTCAGTCCCGCTTCGCGGAACTGTTGTGGTGGGGTGGTTGTCCGTACCCACAGCTGCGCTGCTTCGCAGCTTGCAGTGGGTTTCTGATGGTAGGTCCCGCTTCGCGGAACCCCGCTGCTTACTGGCTCTTGCTGCAATGCCGTGTAATACTTAACCTACATAGCATTTTTACCATTACTAAAAGAGATAAAAATAGGCAAATTTAGTATAAATAATCTATCAATAGAGAACAATTTTGTTTGAAATGCTATTATCTTTGTGCTGGATTTTTAATCTACTAAATATAATTTATATTTAAAACTTTAAGCTTATGAAAAAGATTTTTTTAAGACCTAGGGATAGGCAAAAAACAAGTTATTCCCAAAAAGCTTCAAAAGAGTATTACTTGTGTTCCTTAAATCGTATTCTTACTGGCAGATGCCATTCTGGTGATGAAATGGTATAACTACCTTATCCAAGATTATATTGTAGTAGACAAATAATTCTATAATGAAGTACGATGAATAAATTTTTGAAAGAAACGTTGAGGTTATTTGCCATTTTTTTTCTTTGTGGGATGGTATTCTCGTGTATTTATATGGAGGATGGTTATTATTCCCCTCGCTATTCTTATGACGTAGCAATTTGCAATGTTCCAAAGTTTTATGATAATAAACAAGGAATTTATAAAGGAGAAGTCTTTTTGATAAGGCCTGATTCGTCTTTGGAGGCAGTACCAGAAACAGTAGAGGTGGAACTAGGCAATTATGCAAATAAAGATTTTGTCATTAAGGGATTTCCTATAAAATATTTTTTCCACAAGGTTAATGATGGTAACTTTTTAGCATCTGTTCCTTCTTATCTTTTAGAAAAACAGGTAGATATTTCTTTTAAGTATTTTTTATATGGATATTTGGAGTTCCAAATGTGGCCGTCTTATAAAAGTATAGACGGAGATAGCATAGATTCAAGTTATGACAAATCTTTATATATAGGAGTTCAAAACAATAGTAATTTTTATAGTGATAGTGTTTACAATGCGGATAAGACACAAAAGCTAAAATATGAAGTGTATGGTATAGAAGAAGGTGATAGTGATGCAATAATACTAGAATTGTGTAATCTGGAGCTTGATGATAAGACGTTTAATCCTGAATATAAAGTTCCTCTTGCAAAGATTAAGATTGGCAAGAAACAAGTTTTTCCCCAAAAACTTTAAATGTTATGAATGGACTTATAATTCAGCAATTAGATGAAGAGTTACCTTGTAAAATTCCATCTAGTATGTTGGATAGGCAAATTAATCTCAGATATAAGTATTATCTCTATGCGTACTTAGATGAATGGGAAGGAGATAGTATTGGTCCAAATTATCCTTATAATTTATATACGGGCATAAATAGTGAAGTATATAATGATAGCATATATAATGAAGATAAAACTCAAAAACTGAAATATTCTATTTCAGCATATGATGCAGTTAATGATCGTGACATCATAACTCTTAATTTGGAATGTTTAGAATTAAATGGTAGTGAAATTGAACTACCTTGGGGCTGGAGGGAAGCTAAAATCGAACTTGGCAAAAGAAGGCTCACTGAAGGAGAGTGATTTTACCCCTCTTCTGGTATACCACCCAAGTACAAAGAAGAGAGCTTTATCAGCTTGTCCGTGGCTACTCGCAGCTAATGCTTGACTGTTCGTGGGGGCGTGGAGGGTGTCAAAAGAGCTAAAGTCGATGATTGACAAAGCAAACTTAGAGTAGGAGCCGCGAGCATTAGCTTTTCGCTTCGCGCCGCTGACTTTCAGTTCCTGCCTGCGGCATTGCAGTTACTCCTTTCCCTAAGAAACATATCTTCCTGTCAAAAACACTACTTCACCACACGCGAACGGAAGCTGCCGTTCTCCACACGCGTCTCCACTTCTGCGTCAGGCGGGAGTTGGGAGGCGTCTCGGACGGTGCGTCCTTTATAGGTGGTGATGCTGTAGCCGCGCTTCAGGAGTCTTTCGGGGTTCTCCGCCTCCACTCGTCGTTCGAGCATTTCGAGGCGATGCTGTTCGGCGGTGATACGTCGGAGGGTCTGATCGCGGACGGAGGCGGCTAAGCGTTCGAGGTGCTGGCGCTGGGCAGAAATGGTCAGAGCCAAGGAGCTGTTTATGCGTGCCGTGAGGCGGTCAAGACGTCCCGTCTCCTTCTCGCCAACAAGAGAGAAGAGCACGGGTATTCTGCTTGCGAGCGAACGCAGCCTGCCCTGCTCCATCTCCATACGACGACGTGCCGCAAGGACGACACGCTGGCAGAGGCGGTCGGCAAGAGCCACCGTCTGCGAGAGATGGTCCACAAGCAGCTGGGCAGCCGCCGTCGGTGTCTTCACATGAGCGAAAGCCACAAGGTCGAGCACAGTCTCGTCACGGTCATGTCCGATGCCGGTGATGATGGGAAGAGGGAAGTTAGCCACGTTCTCCGCCAAGGCAAGCGTGTCGAAGCCGGAGAGGTCGCTGGTGGCGCCACCGCCACGGATTATCACCACACAGTCATACCGTTCCTGCACCTCATATATGGCGTTCAGCGCTTCCACCACGCTTCTCTCCACAGCCTCACCCTGCATCACGGCAGGAAAAAGGCGGACATCAAACTGATAGCCTCCGGCATTGTCATGGAGCTGTCGGCAGAAGTCGCCGAAGCCAGCTGCCCCTTCGCTTGACACCACAGCTATGCGCTGCGCGAACATCGGCAGGAGAAGCTCACGCTGAAGGTCGAACACGCCGTCCGCCTTCAGGCGCTCCACAATCTCCTTACGTCGTCTGGCAAGGTCGCCCAAAGTATACTCAGGATTGATGTCGGACACTATCCACGAAAAGCCGTACGCCTCATGGAAGTTGGCATACACGCGCAGCATCACCTTCATTCCGGCATGCAGGCGCTGTCCCGTCACCCGCTCAAACATGGGACGGATGATGGACCATCGGTTCTGCCAGCACTTCGCCGAGGCGCGAGCCACTGGCGTATTGGAGCGGTCGTCCTTTTCCACCAGCTCAAGATAGCAATGTCCGCGCACCTCCCGCGCTTCCGAAATCTCCGCCTCCACCCAGTACTGTCCGGGCACGCCGATGCTAATGGCCTCAGCCACGAGGCTGTTAAGCTCGTATAGTGAGAGCGCTACGGGAGCTTCCGTCTGATTATGATTATATATATCCATACGATTTTGCGTCTTTAGTGAACTTTTGCAAAGTTAAAGTTAATATGCTGTTAAGCAATCAAGGGGTCTATATGCCACGATGAAAGATGGCATACAGACCCCTTGATTGCGTTCTTACTCTTTCTAATCAAGGAATCCCTGCTTGCGTAGAGCCTCAAGCATGGTTACGGACATCTGCTCGTTGTCCGACTTGGTGTAACGGCAGTCGGTGAAGACCTGCGCGAGAGTCTGCTTGTTGTTTATCTCAACGAAGCGGCGGTTCTCGGGCAGCGACTCCTTCTCCTCGTAGAAGCGATTGATGAGTTGCGGGGTGTAGTCATGATAGACCTCCTCATGCATGACAGCCTCAAGCGGCAAACGCTCAGTAAGGTCTGGCGTCTCGTCGGGCCAACCGAGCGTGATGGTGGCCACCGGCATTACGAGCGGCGGAAGCTGAAGGACGTCGATGATGGTCTGCGGACTATAGACGGTGGTGCCGAGGAAGCAGCAGCCAAGGCCTTCCTCCTCAGCCAGATTGCAGAACGTCTGACAGTAAAGCAGGGCGTCCGTTGCTCCGTTCATGAAGGAGAGGAAATTGGAGAATCCCGGATTGGCGTCACGGCATTCCGCCCACTTGGTGGTGCGGCGTGTGTCGGCACAGAACGTCAGCACCACGGGAGCCTCCGTCACCATCGGCTGGCAGAAATGTGCGGGAGCCAGACGGCGCTTCATCTCGTCATCGCGCGTCACTATCACGCTGTAAAACTGGAGATTGCCCATTGTCTGCGTGCGCTCAGCCTCAGCAAGAAGGCGGTGGAGCAACTCATTTTCCACCTCACGGGTGGCATATTTACGTATTGTACGTCGTGTGTTTATGGTCTTCATTTTTCTTGTTATTTAGTATTCCACAAAGGTAGTGCTTTTAACGGAAACGAGAGAAAGGAGGCGTATGCTTTTTCTCAAAATATATATGAAATGATTCTTATATATCGAATTATTGTTGTAGTTTTGCAGACATTACGGTCAAGAGAAAACACATCTACATATATATAATGGAAAATCAGAAAACATACTCTTACGACGAGGCCTTCCAGACCTCGCTGAAATATTTCGACGGTGACGAACTCGCCGCCCGTGTATGGGTGAGCAAGTATGCCATGAAGGATAGCTTCGGCAACATCTATGAGGTGTCGCCCACAGACATGCATCACCGCATCGCTAAGGAGATTGCTCGCATAGAGAGCAAATACGCCAACCCCATGAATGAGCAGGAAGTGTTCGGTCTGCTCGACCATTTCAGATATATCATACCCGCCGGCAGCCCAATGACCGGTATCGGCAACGACCACCAGGTGGCATCGCTGAGCAACTGCTTCGTAATAGGCATTGAGGGCGACGCCGACTCGTACGGAGCCATCATGCGCCTGGACGAGGAGCAGGTGCAGCTGATGAAGCGTCGCGGCGGCGTGGGTCATGATCTTTCGCAGATTCGCCCTAAGGGCTCGCCTGTAAATAATTCGGCTCTGACCTCCACCGGCCTTGTGCCGTTCATGGAGCGCTACAGCAACTCCACTCGCGAGGTGGCGCAGGACGGACGCCGCGGAGCGCTTATGCTCTCCGTAAGCATCAAGCATCCGGACAGCGAGGCGTTCATCGACGCCAAGATGACGGAAGGTAAGGTGACAGGAGCCAATGTGAGCGTCAAGATTGACGACGCATTCATGCAGGCTGCCATTGACGGCAAGCCATACACACAGCAGTTCCCCATCGACTCCGCAGACCCGCAGGTAAAGAAGGAAATCTCCGCCAAGGCGCTGTGGCAGAAGATTGTGCACAACGCATGGAAGAGCGCAGAACCTGGCATCCTATTCTGGGACACCATCATACGCGAGAGTATCCCTGACTGTTACGCTGACCTCGGCTTCCGCACCGTCAGCACCAATCCGTGTGGCGAAATACCTCTCTGCCCGTACGACTCGTGCCGTCTGCTTTCAGTGAACCTCTACTCGTACGTACGCAATCCGTTCACACCGGAGGCAAGCTTCGACTTTGATCTCTTCAAGGAGCACGTGGCCAAGGCACAGCGCATCATGGACGACATTATCGACCTGGAGCTGGAGAAGATTGACCTTATCATGGACAAGATAAAGCACGACCCGCAGACCGACGACATCAAGCACGCCGAATATCATCTTTGGGAGAAGATAAAGGACAAGAGCTCGCAGGGACGACGCACCGGTTTGGGCATCACGGCTGAGGGCGACATGATAGCAGCAATGGGACTGACCTACGGCACGCAGGAAGCCACCGACTTCAGCGTCAGCGTACACCGCACCCTGGCTCTCGCCGCCTACCGCTCTTCCGTAGACATGGCTCGTGAGCGCGGAGCTTTCAAGGTGTTCGACGCCAAGCGCGAGGCTGCCAACCCGTTCCTCCTCAGAATAAAGGAGGCTGACCCGTCGCTCTACGATGACATCATGACATACGGACGCCGCAACATCGCCTGTCTGACCATCGCTCCGACCGGCACCACATCGCTCATGACACAGACCACAAGCGGCATCGAGCCTGTATTCATGCCCGTATACAAGCGCCGCAGAAAGGTGAACCCCAATGACGCTGACGTACACGTGGACTTCACGGACGAGGTGGGCGACTCATACGAGGAGTATATCGTTTACCACAAGAAGTTCCTCACATGGATGGAGGTGAACGGCATCGACACCAGCAAGCGATACACCCAGGACGAGATAGACGAGCTCGTGGCACGATCGCCGTACCATAAAGCCACCGCCAACGACGTGGACTGGCTGATGAAGGTGAGAATGCAGGGCGCCATCCAGAAGTGGGTGGACCACTCCATCAGCGTGACCGTAAACCTTCCGAACGACGTAAGCGAAGAACTCGTTGGCAAGCTTTACGTAGAGGCTTGGCGCTCGGGATGTAAGGGATGTACCATCTATCGCGACGGCAGCCGCTCGGGTGTGATGATTTCTGCTTCAAAGAAGGACAAGAAGAAAAACGCTGCCCAGAAGGAGAAAACCAGCACAGACCGCATACCGGTAATGGCAGTGACGGAGACACGTCCGAAGGAACTCGACTGTGACGTGGTTCGTTTCCAGAACAACAAGGAGAAGTGGGTGGCTTTCGTAGGATTGCTGGACGGCTATCCTTACGAGATATTCACCGGACTGCAGGACGACGAAGAAGGAATAGCCCTTCCCAAGACCGTAACGAAGGGCCGCATCATCAAGCAGACCAACCCCGACGGCACGAAGCGCTACGACTTCCAGTTCGAGAACAAGCGCGGATATAAGACCACGGTGGAGGGACTTTCGGAGAAATTCAACCCGGAATACTGGAACTACGCCAAACTTATCTCCGGAGTGCTGCGTTATCGTATGCCTATCGACCACGTAATAAAACTCGTCAGCTCGCTGCAGCTTAAGGACCAGAGCATCAACACATGGAAGAACGGTGTGGAACGTGCACTCAAGAAATACATGGTGGACGGAACGGCAGCCAAAGGACTGGTGTGTCCGTCATGCGGACAGGAGACTCTCGTCTATCAGGAAGGATGCCTGATATGTAAGAACTGCGGTGCTTCACGCTGCGGATAAATCACAATTTATAGTTGAGAATTGAGAGTTGAGAGTTATGATATGCTTAATTGTATATATTACAATAGTATAAATATAGAGTAATCATAACTCTCAATTCTAAACTCTCAATTCTAAACTTATCTATCTCTCAATTTAGATAATGAAATCTTTCATACATATAGACGACATTCGTCTGCATGCGTGTCATGGCGTGCTGCCTCAAGAGCAGCTCACCGGCAATGACTACATAATAAATGTACGCGTGGGATATGACATATCAAGGGCAATGTATACCGACGACGTAGCTGACACGCTCAACTACGCCGAGGTATACAATATTATAAAGGAGGAGATGAATGTCCCGTCAAAACTAATAGAGCATGTGGCGGGCCGCATAACAGACCATCTTATGGCAAGTTATGCTGACATCACCTCTATAACGCTACGCATCACCAAACTCAACCCACCGATGGGTGCCGACTGTAACGGAGCCGGAGTTGAGCTAACGGTAACGCGCGGAGATGACTAAAGCTAAGGCAGATAATATTCGTACCTCTTAAGCACGTCGCAACGACGCGTATACTGGTCCACGACATTGGGATAAGCCATTGCAAACAAGCTAAGTTCGTATAACGCCTCGTATTGAGCAGAGTGCGGATAGAGAATAACTTTACCGTCATACTCAAATTCAGCCCACTTGTCTACGGGCATGAACGCAAGGGCGTAAACGGAGTGGTAACGCAACTGCAGGTCATCGCTTCGCTTAGCCACATTAAGATACTTCACAGTCTCAGCGGCAAAGTCTTTCTCCCAAGAGCGAGCCGAATCCATGACGCTGCTGTAATAATGAGTGAGGAACCAACAGTCGCCGTAACATGAAGCCTGATAATAACGCACGGCAAGGTCGTAAGCCATCTGCTGCTTCGCAGCGCCTTCGCGTGCAAGATTGTAGCGATTTAGGCGGTCAGCCATATCGCGACAATAGTCGAGCTTTATGTTACGGTTTACTGTTACCGGCTCATAGCACTCGCTGACCCTCTGCTTGCCGAACCATCGCGGCACGTCATAACGGCGTTGTGACGAGTAAACGCTTATGAGTTGGGAAGAAAGAAGCGACATCGACACACCGTCAAGATACGGTATGGCTTCGGCAAAACGTCCCTCGGCTATCAGCTTTGTTCCGATAAGGTCATTGAAGTAGTCGGCATCATGGTAAGAGTTCTGAGCACAGTATTCGTCAAAGGCATTGTCATGGCTGGACGAGAGATAACGGTAATAGTCGGCAAGGCGGTCGGCAGTAAGACTGTCCATCTTGCAGAAATACTCGTCCCACGGACTGTACGTCACATTCTGGTTTTCACTATATATAGTAGGGTCTGCCTTACTCTGCTCCATATAGAAATACTTGTCATCAGCATTCGTCATGGCACACAAAGCAAGAGCAGTATTGTCCATACCTGCACGGCGGAAGAGCTGTTCCAGACCGCGATGTACCACGCGTTCCTTCACATCAGTATAGTGATTGCTATAAGAGTAGCTGCTGCCACGTTCTTCTTCTATCTTATTATCAAGCCAACGGAACTCGCCAAGCAGATAGTCAGTATATTCTTTTGTAGGCTTGTTGTCACGCGTCGAGACAAGCAAGCGTATGGCACGGGCATTGTCGCGCATTCGCTGACTGCCTTCAGCCGCAACAGCCTTTTCTGCTTCCGCCATGGCACGCTCCGTATTTCCGAACAGATAGTCAATCATGCTTGCAGCCGCAAGCCACAGACTCGGCGACTTCACCTTACTGTCGTTGGCGGCATTAAGGGCAAACTGTACAAACGCCATCGCTTCCTTACGATACACCTGCTTGGCATCTATCTGCTTAAACCATTCAGCATCATTATCACCTTTCGCCTTCTGATCAATCGTCTCCTGCACGTTATTTACAAAGTCCTGCACAAGGTAATTGAGCGACGGGGCGTTAGGGTTCTCTGCATAGATGGTCCTTATGCCGGCAAGGTTGCGATAGTTGCGCATAACAGACTTGATGGACTGTACGTCGCCCTGCTCGGCATAGATGTCGCAGGCAGCACCACGCTGTCCTGTCTTGAGCAAGGCACGGGCATAGATGTTGCGCATTGCTTCGCGCCACGGACTCTGAGAAAGGCTGGATGCTGAGGTCTTCCACAATGCTACGTTAAGATTGTCATTGCCGAGCATCATGTTTGCACGCATCTGCAGCAGCACGTATTGCGGACGTAATGTATTGCCGCCGTATGCCTTTGCAGCGGTGAGAACATCGGAGAATGTCTGATGCCGATGTGCTAAATCCTCCTTCGTGGGATAACTCCATGCGTCACGGGCGTAATCCTCACAAGCCTTGAAGTAACGATTAAGCAAATTGATGTACGCTGTCATCTCCTGATCGTTTCTTTCCTTGGCAGTCTTCAGGATTGCTTCACGGTTCCATTTAAAGTAATCGACACCGATGGGACCGTTCTCCCCCATATAATCCTGCCAGAAACGGTCGATATCATACAAGTATGCAGGACCGTCTGTCATAGCTTCATGGCGAAAGACGGAGAACATATAACGATTATGCGTATTTCCCTCGGATATGCATGCCGTGGCGTCAATGAGCGGCAGGGCAGCAATCAAACTAATTATTAAAAATCCTTTCATACTCATCGTAGTTTAATCGGTTAATATTGTTGTTATTGAGATCGAATAGTATTATCTCGTTATTGGCTTCAGGACGTCGGCTGCCTATAGCGTTTACGGCTGAGATAATATCGGAGAGGGAGGGTTGGCGGATGGCAATGGAGTCGCTGGAGAGTATCGGGTATTCACCATCGTAATGGACAAAGCCTACGAACTGACCGCCACGGAACAGGATGCGCCACGTAAAGACGGGATAAGCAGCGCTCAAGCTGAGCTTATAGTCTTTCAGATAAGGCAAGTAAGGGGCTGCGTCATGCAGGTCGAGAATAGGTTTGTGGCAACGTATGTCGGTGGCATCACCAGTGTTATACATCATCAGCACACCACGGTCTGCGGGTGGTGGAGTCTGTGCGAGCTGATGAAGGCGAATGGTGGACGAGAGCTGGAGCTGTCGGCTAGGACATTCGTCGAGCATAGCCTGCATGAAGTCATTATAGAGTCGGCGTGTGGAAAGAGTCCAGTCACAGTCAATCTGTATCTCCTTGACATCATTGACATCATTGGTCTCGTTCATCTGGAGGACGCGCTTGACGATGAGCGAAGCCAACTGCTTGCGGTCGCCGCGAAGACATTCGGGCATAACGAAGACCGTAGGCACAATGTCGACGTCTTGTGGCATTGCGGTAGCGAAATTAAGCGTGGCGTTAGGCACCGCTCTCCCACTCGCGTCCGCCACCACATCAAAGTAGCGGACATACATACGCGATATGCCGTGGGCACGAAGGAAAGCCGTCTTCGTGGAGTCAATGTTCAGCGTGGTGCTCCAGTAATAGACAGACCGCACCCTTGACGACCGCGGATGCCTCTTATCGTGGCACGCCACCATCAATATAGCCAACAAGACCGCACATAATGCAGCAGCGGCAAAGCGTATACATCCAAGCGTCTTCATAGCAATATGATGCTCTTATAGAATAACTTAAGAGCCATAATTATAGATTTGTATATTTTTCTTTAATATATTGCGAATTTACGCAAAATACAAGACAAAGCAAAATATACTAACATGTTTTTCCGAGTTTGCCGTCGTTTTTACGATTTATTCGCTATCTTTGCACCAAAATAAGTTGCAGTTCAGACATTTGGACCAACCTACAGCATCTCATTTATGGCAAAAAAAATATTGCTCTCAATAATACTCATCATAACGTTCGTGTCGGCAGCAGCCGGCGCTAACCGCAAGTTCACACTCTGCATCGACCCTGGACACGGTGGAAAAGACACCGGAGCACCGGGCAGCTTTTCGAAGGAAAAAAACATAAACCTGAATGTGGCACTCGCATTCGGACGCTACGTGGAGCGTAATTGCCCCGACGTTACTGTGGTGTATACACGCAAGACTGACGTGTTTATCCCCTTGTACGAACGCGCCGAAATAGCCAACCGCAAGAAGGCAAACCTCTTCATATCCGTACATACCAACGCTCTCCAAGGCAACCACACGATGAGAGGATTCGAGACATACACGCTCGGCGACGGACGCTCGCACGCCAAGAAGACCAACCTGGAAGTGGCAAAACGCGAGAACTCCGTCATTCTGCTCGAGAAAGACTATGAACAGCATTACGTGGGCTTCGATCCCAACTCGCCGGAAAGCAACATCATGTTTGAGTTTATACAGGACCGAAACCTTACAAAGAGCATCGAGCTGGCAAAGATGCTGCAAAGACATGTATGCAAGGTGGCTAACCGTCCCAATAAGGGAGTGCATCAGCAGAACCTTGCCGTACTCAGACTGACGTCAATGCCGGCTTGCCTCATCGAGCTCGGATATATCTCAACCCCCGACGAAGAGCGAATGCTGAACGACAAGAATCAGATAGACAAGATTGCACGCGGCATATACAACGCCTTCGTAGAATACAAGAACAAGTATGACACGGGAATGACCATCCCGTACAAGCCATTGTCAGACCCATTGCCTGAGACAACACAGCAAAGCGACACACAAAAGAACGACTCTGACGTGGCAGACGCAAGACAGGCGGAACAAGACACCAAGGCGAACGAAGTAAGTGTCAGAAACAACGACCGCCAGTCTGAAAGAAACGACCGCCCTGCAAGAAGGCAGCAGACAAGGCAACAGAACGAGAAGCCAAAGCAGACAACCGTAAAGGAAAAGACGGACGACAGCAAGCCGGTGTTCAAGATACAGATTATTGCAGCAAGCCGACAACTAAAGAAGAGCGACCCTAACTTCAAGGGACTGACGGACGTGGAATGCTATCAGGAGAACGGCATGTGGAAATACACCACCGGAGCCTCCAATAACTATAACACGACGTACAGAAAGCGCAAGGAGATACTGGAGCAGTTCCCGCAAGCGTTCATCATAGCATTCAAGAACGGCGTAAAGATGGACGTAAATCAGGCTATTAGAGAATTCAAACAGAACAGAAACAGATAAAAAGAATTCAAAACAACGAACAGAAACAAATAAGAATATGAAAGCATTTAATAAAGAAGTGAAAATCGCGCTCGTAGCCATCGTAGGCGTGATAATACTGTTTTTCGGAATGAACTTCCTGAAAGGACTGAACATATTCTCGTCAACTGACGACTATTACATACAATTTCACGATATCAGCGGACTCTCAGCTTCGAGCCCGATATATGCTGACGGATATAAGGTAGGAACCGTCAAGAGCGTCATTTACGACTATTCAGGAAAAGAAGATCCACGCGTGGTGGTAGGAATAGACAGAGACATGCGCATCCCGGTGGGAAGCACAGCTGTCATAGAGAGCGACATGATGGGTAACGTGAAGGTGAACCTCCTCCTTGCCAATAACCCGAGAGAGAGAGTCATGCCGGGCGAAACCATCCTTGGCGACGTTGACGCAGGCGCTTTAGGAAAGGCTGCCCAGATGTTGCCCGCCATAGAGAACATGCTGCCGAAGCTGGACAGCATTCTCTCAAGCCTCAACACCCTGCTTGCTGATCCGGCTCTCGCACAAAGCCTACACAACGTGCAGACCGTAACGGAGAACCTCACCGTATCTTCTGCACAGCTCAACACACTTATGAAGACACTCAACAAGGGCGTACCGACAATGATGGCTAAGGCTGACGGCGTGCTGGACAACACCAACCGCCTCACATCCAACCTCGCCGACCTCGACCTTGCGACAACAAAGCAGCAGGTGGACCAGACCATCGCTAACGTGAAGCTTCTCACAGACCGCCTTAACAGCAACGAGGGAACACTCGGCAAACTGATGAACGATCCGACCATGTATAACAACATGAACTCTACTATGAGAAGCGCCGACTCGCTCCTAATTGACCTTCGTCAGCATCCGAAGCGCTACGTCCACTTCTCCGTATTCGGAAAGAAAGACAAGTAAGCGCATAGATATACTTAGTATAAATACCGAAAGGATATTGTTTCACGGCTTCAGAACAACTCTGAAGCCGTTTTTTTCAATGAGATAAGCGCATTTAGCCAATGTTTCACTAAAAACGCAAAAACGCACATAAAAACATCAACATGCAGATTATCAGCAGATTACGCTTATTTATACAAAGAACAAAACATATATATATAAGAATAGCATAACTAACGGGAAAAGAGTCATTTATATTACAAAACGTATACATTCAATAATAATAAAAAAGCAGCTTATTTGCTCAGCTCAAAAATAATTACTAATTTTGCAGTCGGAATTATAGTTTACAAACGGTCGAAAGACACAACACGTACCACAGCCAATGAACATTAGTCCTGAAAAGCTTTGGGACAAATGTCTTGCCTTCATCAGCAAGAACATTTCAGAGCAGACATATAACACATGGTTCAAGAGCATCGTCTTCGAAGCCTTCAACGAGGAAAAGAAGATGGTGGTGATACGTGTGCCCAGTCATTTCGTGTGTGAGTATCTTGAAGAACACTACGTCAAGTTGCTCCACGTGGCGCTTAGCCGCGAATTTGGCTCAGGCATACAATTGTCGTACCGTATTGTAACAGACAAGGAGAACAAGCAGACACAGACAATGGAAGGCGAACAGCCCGTTGAAGACACACTCAAGCCACAGCAGCGCGAGCATGCCAACGAGTCGCCCAACACTCTCGACAGCCTTGCTCCGCAACAGATTGACTCGCAGCTCAACCCGCAGCTCACCTTCGACAACTACATTGAAGGTAGCAGCAACCTTTTCTCGCGTACCATCGGTAAGACCATTGCCGACAATCCGCAGAGCATGCAGTTCAATCCGTTCTTCGTCTTCGGTCCTTCAGGATGCGGAAAGACACACCTCATCAATGCCATCGGCGTCGAGACAAAGCGTATATTCCCCGAAAAGAGAGTGCTCTACATCAGCGCACGCCTCTTCGAGGTGCAGTATACCAACGCCGTACTGCGCAACACCATCAACGACTTTATCAATTTCTACCAGACCATAGACGTTCTTATCGTGGACGACATCCAGGAATGGGAAGACAAGAAGGGCACACAGAACACCTTCTTCCACATCTTCAACCATCTGTTCCGCAACGGCAAGCGCATCATACTCGCCAGTGACCGTCCGCCCGTACAGCTCAAGGGCATGAACGAGCGTCTCATCACACGTTTCTCTTGCGGCCTTATAGCAGAGCTGCAGAAGCCGAACGTGAAGCTTTGTGTGGACATTCTGGAGAACAAGATACGCCATGAAGGCCTCAGCATACCTGAGGACGTAGTGGAATTCATTGCCTCGACAGCTAACGGCAGCGTGCGAGACCTGCAGGGTGTCGTAAACTCACTTATGGCATACAGCGTGGTTTACAACTGCAGCATCGACATGAAGCTGGCAGAACGCGTCATCAAGCACTCTGTAAAGGTGGAGAACAATCCGCTTACCGTGGAGGATATCATCGAGAGCGTGTGCCAGCATTACAATGTTACGCCTGCCAACATCAACAGCCGCAGCCGTAAGAAGGACTATGTTATGGCACGTCAGGTATCAATATACCTTGCACAGAAATACACTAAGATGCCGGCAAGCCGCATCGGACGACTCGTTGGTGGACGCGACCACTCTACGGTTATATACAGCTGCAACCAGGTGGAGCAGCGTCTGAAGGTAGATCGCAAGTTCTCAAGCGAGATATCAAGCATCGAAAATTCATTTAAAATAAGGAACTGACAATAACGATGAAGCCGGACAAGGGAAGGGCAATGCCCGTTTCTCTTGTCCGGCTTCATGCGTTTAAACCAAAACCGACCAACTTTATATAATTCCAATATTAAGACTATTATACAACGTCGGTTCCTATATTTTTTCTTAAACAAGACCATTGACACACCGTATCTCACTTTTTCGGAGACACGGCGTAATGAAATGTGCTCTTAAAAAAGGTCGGCAACAAACTCAACCACTTTACCGAATCTCACGGCAAGCACCACAATACAGGCATAAAACGCAGCCAAAGCATCGTCCAGCATGCAGCCCCAACCGCCATGTATGTGCTTGTCCACCCAGCGACAGCCGAGCGGCTTGGTGATGTCAATGGCACGGAACAGCACGAAGCCAAGCGAAGCGAGCGATATTGCCACATACGAAGGACCGTCAACAAACAGGGCAGGCAGACATGCCACCCACGTTCCGAAATACTCATCGATGATGACAGTACGCGGATCCTCGCCCCAATAGCGCTCCATGACATTGTCTGTCCACACTCCAAGCAGCAGCGAACCGACCACAAGAGCGAGTGTTGCCACAAAAAGCCACATTGGAGAAAGCAGCAGATAAAGACCAATCCACGTAAGGAGAGCCACAAAGCCTCCTAATGTTCCAGGTCCCCAGGGCCAGAATCCGACACCAAAACCAGTTGATAACGCTACATGAAACCAGGGTGCCTCACCCAACTGATGATTGTTGTTATTACTCATTATAAAATATGTAAGTCTTTAAGATGTAACAATAAATTTAAAGCAAGTCAGAAAAAGATGACTCTAAAATCTTTGCAAAGTTAAGGAAAAAATACGAGACCATCGTTAAAAACGGGACGGCGAGGCTGAAAAACTTGCATAACTGTCCGAAAATAAGTAACTTTGCAGTCCATTTGAAGAAATGGGCTTAATAAACATTATAAACAGAGTGCTTGGTAAACCTCTTAAAAAACAAGAACAATGCAGAAAGAAAAGAAGACAGTGAGTGTGCTCTTTATGCTTTTCAGCATACTCTTCTGTGTTTGCCTCATTACGGCAAACGTACTCGAGACAAAGCAAATATCCGTAGGACCGTTCAACATAACGGGAGGATTGATAGTATTTCCTATCTCATACATCATCAATGACTGTGTGTGCGAGGTGTGGGGATATGGCAAGGCAAGAATGCTGATATGGATCGGCTTCGCCATGAACTTCCTCTTCGTGACGTTCGGCGCCTTGTGCGACCTGCTTCCAGCCGCTCCCTATTGGGACAACGAAGCCGGATTTCATGCCATCTTCGGTCTTGCTCCACGCATTGCCGCAGCCTCATTCGTGGCGTTCATCATCGGTTCGTTTGTAAATGCCTACGTAATGAGCCGCATGAAGATATCGTCAGGCGGACGCAACTTCTCGGCACGAGCAATCCTCAGTACGGTTTATGGCGAGACAGCCGACTCGCTGATTTTCTTCCCATTGGCATTGGGAGGCGTAGTGCCACTGCGTGAGTTGCCCATACTGATCATCTCGCAAGTGGTGCTCAAGACGCTCTACGAAATCCTTGTGCTTCCCGTTACCATCCGCGTGGTGAGAGCCACAAAGCGCTACGAAGGCGAGGACGTCTACGACAACAACGTCAACTACAGCATCTGGAAGATATTCAACATTTAACAACATCCTTATTTATTCAATTCATTAAAAAAAACAATGGCTACAAATTCAAATAACCGTACAGACGAAGGACTCAAGGCCCTTGGTTCCAACACACGCTACCGCGACGACTACGCACCTGAGGTGCTCGAGGCTTTCGTAAACAAACATCCCGGCAACGACTATTGGGTACGATTCAACTGCCCGGAGTTTACATCCCTCTGCCCCATCACCGGTCAGCCCGACTTCGCCGAGATTCGCATATCCTACATCCCTGACGTGAAGATGGTGGAGAGCAAGAGTCTTAAACTTTATCTCTTCAGCTTCCGCAACCACGGCGACTTCCATGAGGACTGCGTCAACATCATAATGAAGGACCTTATCCGCCTTATGGACCCTAAGTATATTGAGGTGACAGGAATATTCACCCCAAGAGGCGGCATCTCTATCTGGCCCTACGCCAACTACGGCAGAAAAGGCACCAAGTACGAGCGTCTGGCAGAAGAAAGATTTGCCACACACGACATCAAGTAAAGGTTGAGAATTGAGAATTTGAGAGTTGAGATATACCAATCCCCATGAGTAATCTTTCTAACCATATGGTTATCATAACCCTCAACTCTCAAAATTCAATTCTCAACCTTACTTTTTTCCTTACTGTGCAAGAAATTGCATAAAACCATAAAGATTCCTTAAGTGTTTTTTCCTTATAGATTGTTATATTGATACGTGATGTTGTATCCGTTAACCTAAATCGTACGGCATCAGCTATCTACTGAACATCAAAAAAAACAACAATAAGGAAAAAATTATGAGAACACGACCGTTACTAACTCTGAAGTGGTCGCGTAAGGCAATGACACTTGTCATCGCTGCCGCACCATTCCAGTGGACTCTTGCCGGAAACGTCAGCAACGCTCCAGCATCCGAATTCAACGCTTTCGTCCAGCAGGACGGCAAGACTACGCTCAAAGGACACGTGACAGACGAGAACGGAGAACCGCTTATCGGCGCCACCGTAAACGTGAAGGGCACCGAGGAGCGCACCGTTACCGACATCGACGGCAATTATACGCTCCGTACTTCTGCTTCACATCCAACAGTCATTGTCAGCTATCTTGGCTATCGCAATAAGGAACTGAAAGCCTCCGGATCATCCAGTCTCGACATCATCATGCAGCCCGACCAGCAGTCTATTGACGAGGTGGTGGTGACTGCTCTCGGCATCAAGCGCGAGAAGAAAATGCTCGGCTATTCCGTACAGGACATCAAGGCGGACGCCCTTAACACCACTGGCGACCCTTCCGTAACAGGAGCATTGGACGGCAAGGTGGCAGGTCTGCAGATGAACACGGCAAGCACCGGTCTTGGCGGTTCCACTAAGATTACCATCCGTGGCAACTCTTCACTTACGGACAACAACCAGCCGTTATGGATTGTTGACGGCGTTCCTTTCACCGACGACCAGACTTCTGAGGCTTCTGCATACGGCGGCTACGACCGTGGTGGCACATCATTCGACATCAACCCGGAGGACATCGAGTCGATCTCAGTACTTAAGGGTCCGAACGCTGCTGCTCTCTACGGATCACGTGCAGGTAACGGCGTAATCCTCGTTACCACAAAGCGAGGCTCACACAAGCAGGGCTTCGGCGTATCTTACAGCGGCAACTTCACATGGAGCCAGGCTGCAGAGACTCTGAAGATGCAGAAACTCTACGGACAAGGTTCGCAGGGACAGTTGCTCTTCAACAAGGACGAAGAGGGCAATCCCACAACAATGACGGGCGAACTGGCATTCGGTCCGCGCTTCGACGGGAGCATGCAGACCAACTGGCTCGGCGAGAAGGCTCCTTACTCATACACAGGCGACCGTCTGAAGGACTACTTCCGCACAGGATTCTCACAGTTCCATACCGTAGCCGTGGGTTCAGCCACGGACAAGTCTCACTTCCGTCTTTCTGTAGGCTTCAATGCCAACGACGGTCTGTTCAAGGACGAGTCGCTCGACAAGCTCAACGTAGACCTCAACGCCGGCACTACAGTCAACAAATGGCTGTCATTGGACGGCAAGATTTCCGTATCGCACACTAAGGCAGAGAACCGTCCTTACACGGGTCTGAACGGCGAGGTGGCACAGCTGCTCCTCATGCCGGGCAACGTAAGCCTTAAGGACCTTGAGGCAAACTATACCTCTCCTAACCAGCTCCACCGCAACTGGTTCGGTCCGGACCAGCACTACAGCAATCCTTACTACGTGCGCCACAGATTCCAGAACAGCGACGAGCGCTGGCGTGCCTTCGGATATTATGCCGCCAACCTCAACCTCACGGATTGGTTGAAGTTCAGCGCCAAGTATTCTTTCGACTATTATCGCACACGTCTCCAGACATCCGACCTTTCATTGGGTGACGGAGCCATCTCTACGGACGGCACTGGATGGGAGCAGAAACTCGTGACAGACGGCATGTCACGCGGCGAAGAGAACCACTTCGAGCAGAACATGCAGTTCCTCTTCATGGGCGACAACCAGCTTACGAAGAAATTGCGCCTCGGTTATACGGCTGGTGCCAACATCATGTACCTGAAGTATGAGACGCTCTCAGCATCCGTGCAGAACATGCTGGAGAAAGACAACTGGATTCTCAACACCGGCAACAAGCTTGTCTCAGCCGTAGACGACGGACACGACCGCGCCATGTATTCGGCTTTTGCGTCTGCTCAGTTTGCCTACGACGAATGGCTCTCGCTCGACCTTACAGCACGTAACGACTGGTCGTCCACTCTGCCGAAAAAGAACAACTCATTCTTCTATCCGTCTGCATCACTCAGCTGGGTGGTGTCCGACTTCATGCGCTCCATCGACCATCGTCTGCCGGAATGGATCACGTTCACAAAGCTGCGCCTCTCTGCAGCCCAGGTGGGTAAGGATCCGTCGCCGTACAATCTCTACAACGTGCGTAAGTTCCAGTTCGAGATGGGCAACCGCAAGCCTATCATCAACACCGTACGCCTCAATCCTAACCTCAAGCCAGAGATTAAGACATCGTATGAGGTTGGTCTCGACATGAAGTTCCTCCAGAACCGTCTCGGATTCGACTTCACATATTATTATAGCACTACGAAGAACCAGGCCATGCTCGTGGACGCATCGGCTCCTTGGACACAGCAGTGGGTGAACGCGGGTAAGATAAACAACACCGGAGTGGAGCTTATGGTATATGGTTCGCCGGTTCGTACACGCGACTTCCAGTTTGACCTCACAGCCAACTTCGCGCACAACCGCTCCACAGTCAAGGAACTGGCAGACGGCGTCAACCGCATCTATTTCGCCGGCGACGGCAACATGCCGGTGAAGGTAGGTGCAGTCAGCGGAGGAAAGCTCGGCGACATCTTCGCAAACAACCTCATGCAGCGTGACGCTCAGGGACGTGTCATCATCGGCGACGACGGTCTGCCTATGGCAACAACCGGCGACGGCAACCTTGAGCAGTACTTGCTGGACCATCCTATCGGCAACATCCAACCCGACCTTCTGATGTCCGTCACACCGACATTCACATACAAGGGCATCTCGCTCACAGCTATGTTCGACATGAAGTTCGGTGGCGACATCGTTTCGGTGTCTGAGGGTATGGCTACGGCTGTCGGTACGTCAGACCGCACCATTAACCGTGGCGAATACAAGGAGATTAACGGTGTAAAGGACTGGTATATGGTTGTTCCCGGCGTAACCGCTGACGGCAAGCCCAATACAAAACCGGTAAGCGCACAGGCCTACTATTCCACCATCGGTCTCTACAACTCGCAGAAGGGATTTGCCGAGGAGTTCGTGCATGACGCTTCGTACATCAAGCTGAAGGAGCTTGCTCTTGGCTACAGCTTCCCGCAGTCCGTATTGCGCCGCACACCGCTCACACAGCTGAAGCTCAGCTTCGTGGCACGCAACCTCTGCTTCCTCATGAAGCACACACCGGGTAATCCTGACGGCGGTTATGACACGACAATGTTCTCACAGGCCATCGATTTCATGGCAGTGCCTTACACAAGAACATTCGGATTCTCCGTTAACATCGGTTTCTAACAGAAGCATCTGATACGGAATAATAAAAAAACAGTAAACAAACAGAACTATACAATGAAACGCAATATATTCTATACCGGTCTGATAGCAGCCACAACGCTGCTAACCTTTGCGTCATGCTACGACCTCGACGAAATGAGTCGCGACCCATACGGCGTGGATGGCTCTGAAAATGCGGGCGGCGAGATAACTCCGGATAAACCGGACGAAGGCAAATACGCTGACATCAATATCAACTATGCCGTGTCGCATGACGACTCGTTGGCTTATAAGAAGGCTTTGGCAGACGCTCCTGCCACCTTCCGCACATTCCTTTATCAGGGATATTACAACGACTATCAGATAACCACCAACCTCTCGCACGACATCTATGCGGGATACGTGGCAAACAATCAGCCCAAGCACGCCAAGAAGTCGCCTGACTATGGCTATTCTGACGGATGGTCAGGACGCCGCTGGTCACACTTCTATACGGAGCGCTCCACCGAGTATCGCGACCTTCTGAGAGCATACAAGTTTAACGATACGCCTGAGAAGTATCGCAACATGTACTACATCACACGCATCTACTATGCGTTCCTCGCTCTCGCCAACACCGACACATACGGCGACATGCCGTTCCGTCAGTACGTGCAGGCAAAGGTTCCCGAGACCAACAACGTGGAATACGACACGCAGGAGCAGGTTTATGACGCCATGTTCCGCATGCTTGAGCAGGCTGTAGACAGCATTAAGCCGGAAGACGCATCGCAGTATAAGATTGATAAGGACGACATCTGCTATTTCGGCGATGCCGAGAAGTGGTGCCGCTTCGCCAATTCAATGCGTCTGCGCATGGCATTGCGCATCAGCAATGTCAATCCTGAACGTGCGAAGAAGGAGGCAGAGGCTGCACTCAACAACAAGTATGGTCTGATGAAGAACAATGACGACAACATGCAGACCGTGCCTAAGCACGCTCCCGTTGAGATGGGTGGCGAAGACGGTGGCGGAGACGAGAACGGTCTTGCCATGTGCTCCGTGGCTTATGGCGGCGAGAGCGTACTCTCTAAGGACATGGAGAATCTTTATCGCAACCTCTCTAACGGCGGCAAGGAATACACCATCAAGAAAGGACGCAACAATTCAGAAACAAAGAAGATTGACCCACGCTGCCTTGTGAGCTGGTATCGCAGCAATATGACAGCTGCTACGCTTGCCACCGGTCAGGACGGTCTGCGCAACGACTTTGTAGGATGTCTGCGTGGAGCCCAGTCGCCCGACATCTCTATGGACCCTCTGAAGTACAGTCTTACACGTACGGTTAAGGACGGTGCCTCAAAGGATCTTCCCGATGACCATTGGTTCAATTATTCTCGTCCTACAGTATGGTTCGGTTACGCAGAGTCGTTGTTCCTTAAGGCAGAGGCAGCTCTGAGAGGATGGACCGGAGCCGACCTCACACTTGACGCAGAGGGCTACTTCCGTGCAGGTGTCAAGGCATCCATGGACTATTATCACATTGCCGACGCTGACGCTCAGGCTTACATCGACGGTCTGAAGGTATGGGACGAAGGCGTATTCAGCAGCGGTGACCGTGAAGCCATCCTCGAAGCCATCATCACACAGAAGTGGATGGCAGTATTCCCGAACGGCAACGAGGGTTGGGCTGACTTCCGTCGCACCGACTATCCCGCCCTTCTCAACCAGCAGACCAACTTCTCTGGAGGCGACGTTCCTAACGGAAAACAGATCAAGCGCTTGCTTTATCCGAACAGCGAGTCGCAGAACAAGTACTTCATCCAGCATCCTAACCTGCAGACCAACAACACCCAGGGCACACGCCTCTGGTGGGATGTGGCTGACACCAACGACGCTGCTGGCAACCGCATGAAGCCAAACAACTTCCGATAAGGATACCATAGGAAGCCGTTTCGTAAGTAAATGCTTACGTGACGGCTTCTTTTTTTATATTACCTTTATCGTCCAAAATTTGATTTTAATACCTTGAAAGTTTTTCTTTTTACGGAAAAGTGCTAACTTTGCATCGTATGAAGCCTTGATGGAGAAACCGTCATGGCATTATCTTTTTTCCGACTATACCGATGAATAACCATATTGGCAGGACACTGCTACTTATCATATTGACCTTTTATTCGCTGATGTCACCGGCTTCGGGCGTCAGCAAGTATTCAACGCTCATACGCGAAGTTCGTGGATGGTCGTCCGAGAAGGTTCTTGCCATGGGCGACACCTTGCTCCAACGACATGAAGACGACAAGGCCCTCGTGATGTATATGCTCGTTTGCTCACGCACAAACGACAATATGACCGACAAGGAACTGACCGACTGCTCGCTTGCCAACATGAAGGCTGGCGACATCTTCTATGACCGCGGCAACTATATCAACGCACTTGAGAACTATCAGACCGGACTGAAACTCAGCGAAAGCTCGAAGTCGAAAGAGCATCTTGCCTCTATATACAAGAACATCGGCAACGCTTACTGCATGTTCAAGGACTATGACAAGGGTTTCGAATATTATAAGAAAGGTTATGCCATCATACCTAAGGGCGACAAAGAGCTGACATTCAAGCTGCTTGCAAATCTCTTCGGCGTATGCCTCAACCGCAAGGACCTGAAGGAAGCACGCAAGTATCGCCAGCTTATGCAGACATCGCCACACCCCGAAACTTCCGAAACCCACTTCTACATCACTTTCTCCAAAGCACTTCTCAATTCTGAGGAGGCACGCTATGCCGAGTCCAACAAGATTCTTGCTGACCTTGCCCAGACATCCATCCGTGCAAAGCTGCCCGCAATATTCATTTGCTCCATATATTCACGCATCTACACCAACTATATGGAAATGGGCGACATGAGCAATGCCCTCCATTACATCCGCCTCTGCATGCAGACAGCTGAGAAGAACCGCATGATGCATTACGTGCCGGAAACGCTGCGCGACATGGCGGAGATACAGAAGCGAAGCGGCAACACCTCCATAGCACAGCAATACGACGCCCAATATCTCAACCTGATGGACTCAATCTACAACTCACAACGATTCAACGTCGTGAAAAACCAGCAGTTCATCTACGAAGTGGACAAAGCCAACAAAGAGATAACCCGTCTGCATCAGGAGGAAGAGACACATCGTCATAACGCCCGACTCTATCAGTTGCTCTTCCTTGTCAGCATCATCGCCGTTGTCCTTATCAGCGTATTGCTATTCTATGTACTCAGACAGAAGCGCAATCTGGAGGTGAGCTACCGCAAGCTTTACGACATGAACCGCAGCAATATGGCGGAAACAGAAGAACGCAAGGCTACTCGCACCAGCAATATGAAAGACGACCAGAAGCAGCAGTTGCTTGAAGACATACAAAGAGTAATGGAAGAAACTGACGAATACTGTCAGCAGGAATTCACCGTCGGTTCGCTTGCAAAGCTCATCGGATCAAACGAGCGCTACGTCTCGATGGTCATCAACGACCACTACGGCAAGTCGTTCACCGAACTGCTCAACGACTGCCGCATAAAGAAAGCATGCGAACGTCTAACCGACGACACCGAATACGCCAACCTCACCATCACCGCCATAGGACAGAGCGTCGGCTACAAGTCGCAAACCACCTTCATCAAGCAGTTCCGCAAATGCACCGGTCTAACCCCATCCGTATATCAGAAGTTCGTGGCAGAAGACCGGCTCAAGGAGCATACTGTGGAATAAAAACCCGAAATCATTGTAATACAGACGCTTTTCTCTTCATTTTCGGGAAAATGGAGTAAGTGGATTTGCTCGTTATAAGCATAAGCTATATATTTGCAGACGATAATACATTAACCTAACCACGCCTGTCCGTCGAAATGATTTGCGAAGCAAGAAGTTCTGCTGATGGGTTTTTAATTATTAATCTTATGCAAATAAAAAGACCGTTTTTTATGGCCATAGGTTTCGCGGCAACGATGTTATTGTTGCCAGTAACCGCAATAGGTCAAGACAAAGCGTTAGGAAAAAATCTCAACGTGGCAACCTCAAGCCCTTCGCCGGTGTTAAGATATCAAGAGTCACAGCAGATACAGATATAGATATAGACCGTCCCGGCACTCCTTCTGACGTCTTTGCCCAAGATAATGTCACCTCCGTGGTATTCACATGGAAAGACGCCGATAAAGGTGTTAATGGCGGCTACGTGGACAAGACCTCACTCTCACATAATATATATACATTTGAGAACATTTACGGCAACATCACCAAAACTCTCATTGCCGAAACCGGCGTAGGACAAGAAAGCTACACACTCAACATGCGCACCAACGAAGGCAAGCAGGAGCTGAAGGATTTCGGCGTGTCTGCCGTTAATGCCACTGGCGAAAGCAATGTTGCCATGGCACCGAGCATTATCGTGGGCGCACCATACGAACTGCCGTTTGCAGAAAGCTTCAAGAACGGAAAGCTTGACAACCCGATGTGGTGGGCAAGAAGCAACGGCGCATCCGAGTTTACTATGATGACAGAGGATTCATCCGACGGCAACGGATGTATCTTGTACGAATCAAACAGCTCTGACGATTATGGTGTGATGGGTACTGGTAGGCTGACTCTTGCAGGAGCCATCCATCCGAAACTGGAGTTCACCCACTTGGCATACGAGAATAGCAACGCCAAGATAGTCGTAGCCATACAGAAGCCAGACGGCACAGAGGAAGAACTGCAGACCATCCAGACCGTATCTGAGGACGGCAAGTGGATCAGAAACACGATAGACATCGACCCGAAATATGGCTCATTACATTATCTATTCCTGCAATTCACGGTTTCAGCCAGTCAGTACGAGTTTGTAATGCTTGACGAAATCAGCATTACCGACCAGTGTGAGAACGATATGGCAGTGAAGACCATCATCCTTCCCCCATCAGCTAAGAAGGGTGATAACGTCGAGGTGAAAGTGAAAGTCGAGAACCGTGGCTTGCAGGAGGCTAACGGATACAAGGTGAAACTGTATGCCGACGGCAAACTTCAGGACACCAAGGTGGCCGAAACCGCCCTCGCATATATGGACGAAGCCGTCCATACATTCAGTTATCCAGCAGCCATCACCATGGAGAACAGCTCTGTGGAACTGAAAGCGGAAGTGGAATACGAAGGCGACATGAAGCCGGAAAACAACACGAAGACCACCACGCTGACCTTTAAGGTATCTGACAAGCAGAAGCCGGAGAGCGCATCTGTCACTGACAACAACAACGGCACATACACCATAAGCTGGACGTCACCCGCCGATGCACGCAAGGTGGTTACGGACAGCTTTGAAGAGTACGACTCATGGTCGCAGGACAAGTTCGGCGAATGGACAGCGAAATTCAGTGAGGAGAAGACTAAGACCGGAAATATCTTCACCTATCCTTATCCAGGCGAGGGCGACCCGTTCGCATTCATACTGATGGAACCGCTTGACTACTGGATTGACTCTGAGACTATGGGCAACTTCCCATGCCTCAAGCCCCACAGCGGCAACAAATACCTTGTAGCATTCTACAGTTTCGCCAATGGCGACTACATTGATGCAAACGACTGGCTCATAAGCCCCGCTCTGTCAGGCTACAAGCAGACCGTCTCCTTCTGGGTGAACAATCTGGTTTCGCCGGGCGTATATAATCTTGAGACCTTCGACGTGCTCTACTCTACAATGGGCACAGACTTTAAGGATTTCATCAAGTTGGGCGAAACCTACGACATAGAGTCTGGCGAGTGGCAAGAAATCAACGTAGAACTGCCAGAAGGCGCCAAGTATTTCGCCATCCACCGCAAGACAAGAGAAGACGACGCTATGATATTCCTCGTTGACGACGTCACCTACGAAAAGGGAACAGAAGTCATTACTGGCTACAACATCTATCGCGACGACCAGCTGATAAAGACAATGGAAGCCGACCAGACGGAATTTACCGACGAAACGGGAGAGGCTGGCAAGAAATACACCTACGCCATCACGGCACTTTACGCCAACGGCGAGTCTGAGCCGACCATCGCAGTTCCTACAGTTATCAACACCATCCAAGGCATTGAGACTGTCAATCATGCAACAGCATACACAGTCTATACTCTCGACGGTCAACTGATTGGCAAGGACATCAAGTCGCTCAACGGCCTGAAACGTGGTGCATACATCATCAACGACCGCAAGGTAATCATCAAGTAATAGCATAACTCCGTAAGGAGACATCATTTCATAACTGGGGGCAACGCTCTTGAAGCCGTATCATCACGACATCAAGGACGTTGCCCCCTTTTAATGCCACATTCCTTGTCAAAAAGCCACATTTCATCGGGATTTCATACCTATTCTAAGGTATTTTATCATCATTTTCGTGAAAATGGAAAAGACTGATTTGCACCGTGTTTATAATATACCTATTTTTGCAAGCGATAAATATCATAACATAACACCGCCTGTTTGTGGAATATGTAGCATACAAGTAGTTCTACCGATGGGTTAAAAATAATAATCTTATGCAAAAACAAAAACCAATTATGACCATTGGAGTAACAACATCAATGTTGTTGTTGTCACTCGGCGCCAACGCCCAAACCACAGAATTAGGGCTTAAAGGTAACAAGTCTTCATACGAGATGCTCGCTCCGATGAAGCTTACACCAGCAGAGCGCAAGGCTAAGTTGGCTGAGTCTATCGCCAAGCATCCGCTTTTGCACAAGAGACTCGTGCCGCAAACAGCGAAGCGTGACAGCCTCGTGCGTCTTAACCGCAACATTGAGGCAGGCATCAAGACCAAGCAAGCACCATCCCTTCCTATATTAAGAGCCAACGACGAGAAAGCCAAGACTCTATGGGGTAATGTGCTTTTTGATAATAGCTGGGGTGCTGAGACTCCAGAATACGGTATGTACTCATTCAGCACCGAAACTCCCATTAAGGTAAAGAAGCAATTCCTGGACGACTTCTTCCGTGCCACTGGTGCAGGTGCATGGATTGAGGACGACCTCTATTTCGTGATGTACCAGAACTTCTGGGGCGTGGATGTGATCTACCTCTATCATTACGACACCAAGACTTGGGAGAAGAAGCTGGAAAAGCGCCTTGAGAATTATTCGCTCGTTGCCATCGAGACAGCCGTGGCTAATGACGGAACTGTCTACGGATGTTTCCTTGACGCTGACGGTACGTATAATGAGCTTGGCGTAGTGGACTATGCCACCGAGTCAAGAACCACTATCGGACGACTCAGACACAGTTACGTGGCAATGGGTATCACCAGCGACAATGTTCTGTATGGCATTGCGGAAGATGGCAACCTCTATAAGATTGACACCCAAACAGCTGAAGAAGTAGTGGTCGGTTCCACTGGCAAGCAACTCACCAAGGCTGACGGCAGCTACTTTTATCAGAGCGGCGAAATAGACCAGACCACCAATACTTTCTATTGGGACTGCGTGGACAACAACCAACAGTCAACCCTCTATACAGTAAACCTCACTACCGGTCAGCTGACGGAGGTTGGACAATTCGCTAACAACAACATCGTCTCGCTCCTTACCATTCCTAAGGCAAAGGCTGCCGACAACGCTCCTGCTGCTGTTGAGCAGATTGACTTCGACTTCGCTGGTGGTTCGCTGACGGGCAACGTCTGCTTCACCGCACCTACAAAGCAGTTTGACGGCAACAACCTTACAGACAGCAAGCTCACCTACACCATCCTTAACGGTAAAGAAGAAATAGCAACTGGCGAGACCACTCCTGGAGCAAAGGTATCGCAGCAGGTGACACTTAATAAGGGATATAACACCATCACCGTTATTGTCAGCAACGCCAACGGCGCGAGCCCGAAGTGCGCAAGCCGTTACTACGCAGGCTTTGACACTCCGAAGTCTGTTGGCAACGCTCAGACATCCGTAAATGCCAACACAGGCAAGGCTACTGTCACATGGGAAGCACCTGCCGGTGGCAAGAACGACGGCTACCTCGGCGAACTCACTTACGACATCAAGCGTTATCCGGAAGGCAAAGTTGTCAAGACAGGCCATGTGGGAACCACCTTCGAAGAAACACTCCCTGAGGGCGAGACCACAGTCTATGGTTATGGCATCACGCCAAGCAACAACGGCACTAAGGGCGACGAAATCGTCACCAACTACATAGCCTACGGCGACCCCATCACTCCGCCTTTCTACAACGGATTCGACGCTAAGTACGACTTGGCTTACTTCACCGTTATGGATGCCGACAATGACGGCAAAACATGGTCTCTCAAAGAGGCTGACATGTTCAATGGTTACGACGGTTACGCCCAAATACTTCGTGGAGAGGAGAAGCACAGCTTCAACGACTGGCTGATTACACCCGCACTCAAGGTAAAGGCCAACCACAAGTATAACATCTCTTTCCGACTCTCAGGACTATACAAATATTATGAGGAGCAGTTCGAGGTGAAATACGGCTCAGCACCCACTGTGGAAGGTATGAACAAGACTCTGATGCCGCAGACCACCATCAAGCGTTCCGACTTTGAGACGGTTACGCTCACTCTCGAAGCAGACAAGGATGAGGTTATCTATCTCGGATTCCATGCACTCTCAGTACTGGGAGAAGCCATGGGCGTAAAGATTGACGACATCAATGTCACGGCAGGTGTGGACAATCTCGCTCCTGACCAGGTGACGGAACTCAATGTGGAAGCCGACCCACAGGGAACTCTCTCCACAAAAATCAGCTTCACAGCTCCGACAAAGACCCTCAACGGCAATACTCTTGACAATATCACCGGTTTCCAGCTCCGTCGCACGGGTAAGGTGGTGGCAGAGATTCCTGCTGCAGCTCCTGGCGCTAAGGTGGAATACACAGACAACACACCGGTCAATGGTGTCAACGTATACAGCGTGGCAGCCGTAAACGAGAAGGGCGCAAGCTTCTATTGCTCACCGGTGGCAGTATACGTAGGCGAAGATAGCCCCACTACTCCGGTAAAGGCTAACACCGAAACAAATACCAACTCAGTACGTTTTAACTGGAATGCTCCAGAGAAGGGCATACACGGTGGCTATCTCAACCCCGAGAAGCTCACCTATACGCTCGCCGAATCTGACGGTTCTGACTATAAACCTACATATACTCCTGTGGGAAACACAGTAGGCAAGACATACTTCGACCTCGACGTCAATCCTAATGACGGAGCGGAGCAGACCGTAAAGACACTCTTCATCAACGCAGCCAACGATTACGGCAGCAGTGCGTACATACCATTGCCTTCATACATCCAGGGCAAGCCTTACGACATCCCGTTCTCTGCCAGCGTAAAGAACTATATGTTCTACGGCATCCTTTGGGCAGCATGGGGAACCGGCAAGTCTGACTTCGAGCTCTCTAAAAACTCGGTTGACAACGACGGCGGCTGCTTCTATCTCGTGCCGAAGAACGACGACGACATCTCGTACCTCGGTTCAGGCAAGATCAGTCTCGGTGGCGCCACAGCTCCCAAGCTGATGTTCCATCACAAGGCAGCAGAAGGCAGCAAGGCAAAGATTACGGTAGAGGTGGAGACTCCTGACGGCATCAAGCATGAGGCAGGCGTCATTGACTACGCCAACCTGCAGGGAGGCGACTGGAGCGCATCCGGCATCGACCTCAGTCCGTGGGCTAACGAGCCGTTCATCACCTTCGACTTCGCCGTACAGGGCAAGAGCTATGAGGAAATCTACATTGACCGCCTCTTCGTACGCGACACACAGACTGACGACCTCAACGCCGAAATCGAAACACCGAAGACAGTATTGAAGGGTGGCGTGGCTAACGTGAAGGTAAGAGTGAACAACTTCGGCGAGAATCCTGCCAATAACTTCAAGGTGAAGCTCTATGCCAACGACAAGCTGGTGGAGACCAAGAAGATAACTGAGACTCTGGATGCTTACAGATTCACAGACGTTGACTTCGCATTCCAGAGCAACAAGCTCGACCAGAACGACAACGTGGAGCTTAAGGCAGAAATCGACTATGCTTACGATCTCTTCGAGGACGACAACGTGGTGTCTGCAAACATTGGATACACCACAAGCGCTAAGCCGAAACCCGAACAGGTGAACACCAACAATACAGAAGAGGGTGTGAACATCTCATGGACTCCGGTAATCACCAATACAGAGACCGTTACCGAGAGCTTCGAGGACGGAACATCATGGAGCCAGGACAACTTCGGAGCTTTCCATTCAGAGGCTGTAAACTCTGGTACAACTGGAGGTGTATTCGATAAGTACAAGTTCCCGAACCAGGGTTCTAACTACGGATTCATGCTCTTCGATCCCACCAACGGATGGCTCACAGCAGCACAACTCAATCAGGCATCCGACTTTAAGGCACACACTGGCGACAAGTATATTGCAGCCCTTTACCGAGTTGACGCAGAAGGATATGACATGGCCCAGAACAACTGGCTCTACAGTCCGGAACTCTCAGGCGACGCTCAGGAGATAAGCTTCTGGGCAAAGAACTTCAAGGACAGCGAGGTTACGCATAAGGAGACCTTCAACGTGCTCTACTCTACTACTGATAATAAACGCGAGTCGTTTAACAAGATTGGCGAGACATTCAGTCTTACAAGCGGTGCATGGGAGGAGATAAAGGTGCAGTTGCCGGCAGGTGCCAAATACTTCGCCATCAACCACAACACTGCGACATGGGACAATCCGTTCTTCTTCATGATTGACGACATCACCTATTCATACGGCGCAGGCAAGGTAACCGGCTACAACATCTATCGTGACGGCAAGCTCATCGGCAATGTAACAGCTGACGTTCGCAACTTCGTCGACAAGGATGCAAATCTCTCTGACACCAACAGTCATGTATATGGCGTCACAGCAGTATACGCCAGCGAAGAGTCGGAGGCAACACTCGCTCAGATTCTGACCGCAATAGACGGCATCTCTGCCGACAGCAAGACATTCGACGTCTACACAACGGACGGCATCTGCGTGGCAAAGGGCGTAAGGAACCTCAACTTGCTCAAGAAGGGAGTCTACGTAGTTAACGGCAAGAAGATAGCAGTGAAGTAAAAAACTGGAATGTGAAACCAACAAACGAAAACCATGAACAAAAGTTATAATATGGTTTTGGCAACAATGTGCTTGGCATTACTTATGCCAAGCGCACTGAACGCCAAGCCCCGAACCCTACAGCAGAAGATGCAGGCAGCCACGGCAGCTTTCAGCAAGGGACAGTTGTCGAAGATGATGAAGGCCAAGAAAGCGCCGATGAAGCAGCTCAAGGCTGCAGACGATTACACAGTCTTCGGATACGACAACGGCGGATTTGCCATCATCGCCAATGACGACCTCGTACCTGCCATACTCGGTTACTCGGAGAGCAGCTTCGACGACAAGGCAGGGAACGAGAGCTTCAAGTGGTGGCTCAGCGCTGTCAGCGAGGTGGTGAAGAAGAATGTGGAAGAAGGCAAGACCATTGCTCGCACCACAAAGCCTACCGACGGCAACTTCCCCGAAGCAGTCCCCATGCTCCTCACCACCAAGTGGGGTCAGGAGGCACCGTTCAACAACCTCTGCCCCATCGCCACTGACGGTTCTGGCAAATGTCTTACAGGGTGCGCCGCTACGTCCACGGCACAGGTGTTCTATTACCATAAGGGACCCAAGAACGGTATGGGCAGCCATACCATATATTATCCCTACGGCATGACATCAGGCGTTGCCATCAGCGTAGACTTCGAGAAGAGCATCTACGACTGGACCAATATGATAGACGTTTACGACAAAGGCTACTCCACTCAAGAGGCTGATGCCGTGGCTGTGCTGATGAGAGACCTTGGAGTGGCAGCCGACATGGACTACGGTTCAGCCGCACAAAGCGGTAGCGGCACGCTCCACGAAACTCTTGCCAGAGGTCTGCAGCGCTATTACGGACTGACCGACGTGAAGTATCTGGAGCGTGAGGACTATAGCGAGCAGGGATGGATGAACGTCGTCTACGACCAGCTCAGCCGCAATCTGCCTATCGTCTACGGCGGATTCACAAAGCAGCGCGAGGGCCATTCCTTCGTTCTCGACGGATACGATGCAGAGGGTCTGGTGCATGTCAACTGGGGATGGAACGGTGATCAGAACGGCTATTACGATATAGCCATCCTCGACCCCGTCGGCTATAAGTTCACACAGATGCAGGAGGCTGTCATCAACATCGAGCCGACACCTGCCATCAGCCGCATCTCCGGCGAAGTAAGCGTGACGAAGCCAGGTACGCTCCGATCGTTGCTGAAAGAGGAATCGTTCTTCCATTACGAAGGTCTGAAGGTCAACGGTGACATCAATGCCACCGACATCCGCACCATCCGTGAGATGGCTGGCGTGGACGAAAACGGCGGTCGCACTCGCGGCAGACTGCAGAAACTCGACCTTAGCAACACCAACATCCTTGCAGGATCTGACTATTATCTCATCGACAAGGGCAACAAGCTCACCATCAAGGCGGACAACACATTGCCAGACAAGCTGTTCTATGGATGCAGCATGGAAGAGATCAGCTTCCCGTCAGCAGGTATCCACAACTTCGGAAAGGGCGTATGGGCTTACTGCAACAAGCTGAGCCACGTAAGTCTCACTCCTGCCGCTGACGCCAACTTCAAGATAGACGGCAACATGATTTACAATACGGACAACACCACACTGCTGGCTGTCACGCCCCTCGTCAGAGAAGACATCAACATCCCCGACGGAGTGAAGGCCATCGACGACTATGCACTTGCCGGTTGCAGCATGGTACGCAAGATAGCCATCGGCAATGACGTCAAGAACATAGGCAGGGAAGCCTTCGGCTACTGCTGGTCTATGGAGGAACTGAAGGTCAGACCTAAGGACATTCCGCAGCTCAGCACCGACGTCTTCGCAGCAGCCAACACCCAGACCTGCAAGCTGACAGTACGTGCAGGCAGCAAGGCACGCTACGCTTCTTTGGCACAGTGGAAGGACTTCACGAACATCGTGGAGTTCGGCGTCACTGTCAAGGCACGCAATCTCTCACGCATCTATGGCGACGACAATCCAGAACTCACCTACACCGTCATCGGTGCAGAGCTGGAAGGAAAGCCTGAGCTGACATGCGAGGCAGACAAGACTTCTGATGCCGGACGTTACAAGATCAAGATCGGACGCGGAACCATCCAGGACGAGGACGTGGAGTTTGAGGACGGCTATCTGATCATCAAGCGTGCTCCGCTGGAAGTGATCGTGGAAGACGCCACACGTGGCAAGGGCGAAAGCAATCCTGAGTTCACCATCCGCTACGAAGGATTCCGCAACGGCGACACGGAGAGCGTATTCAATGAGAAGCCGCAGATAACGTGTGTGGCAGACGAGAACTCACCCGAGGGCGAATACGAGATTATAGTGGAAGGCGGCGATGCCGACAACTACGACCTCTCTTACACCAACGGCAAGCTGACCGTCACTGGCGCCACCGGCATCACAGCCGTAGAAGCAGACGCAATGCTGAACGGCAAGCCCTGCGACATCTACTCTCCCACCGGACAGCTGGTTCGCAAGCAAGCCCACTCTCTCAACGGTCTGCCGTCAGGCGTATACGTTGTGAAGGGCAAGAAGATACTCGTTAAGTGACCTATGCCAAAGACAATATTTGCATTTCTGATGCTCAATACTATGAGCCCAGCGCACAACAAAATCTTTGGTGCGAAATTCTCGAGTTTTGAGCGTTTTGAGACAACAGATTCATACACAGTGTGTTATGCGGTTTTATGACGAAAAGTTATGAAATCTGACTCACAAAAGAGCCACTTTGTTCTGTCATAGAGCCACTTTTACACTCCAATACAGCCACTGTTGTCATACAATAAAGCCTCTTTTACACTCTAATAGTTGTACTATTGGACTGTAAAAGAGGCTTTATCGTTAAACACGGGCGCGGTTTGCACGGCAGAACACCGTTAAAACAGCAAACCAGAACTCTATAATCAATTTTTATTTTGTAACATGTTTTTACTCTTTAGACAATATTTGCATGATGGTCATTAAGACGTGTTTTATGATATGAAGACGTGTTAGAATATGCAAAATGGTCAGTCTGGGAAAACAACAATTTGACTTTACAATCAGCTTTTTCGTACTTTAATCATTGCTTTCTCAGCATTTTATTTTATCTTTGCAAAATAAAAGTCCCTTGGAAAACGTGCGTGACTTCAAGAAAGGTCCCTTGGAAAACGTGCGTGACTTCAGGAAAAGTCCCTTGAAAAACGTGCGAGGCTTCAAGAAAAGTCCCTTGGAAAACGTGCGTGACTTCAGGAAAAGTCCCTTGGAAAACGTGCATAAGCAAAAGTAAAATCAATCATAAATCATTAGCAGCCAAATGTTTAAACGAAAAATCGAGGAATACCTCAAAGAATGGAAGAGTGATAAGCATAAAATGCCTCTTATCATCAAAGGATGTCGCCAATGCGGAAAGACATTCTCTGTACTCGATTTTGCTCATAATAATTATGAGCATATCGTTTATCTCGACTTTTTCCAACATCCAGAATACAAGTCTGTTTTTGATGGCGGTTTGGACATTGACAATATCTGTATGACACTTTCCACCTTGATACCAGATGCCACTTTCATATCGGGCAAGACCTGTATAATCTTTGACGAAATACAGGAATGTCCTCGTGCACGCACAGCCTTGAAATTCTTCAAGACAGACGGCAGATACGACGTAATAGGTACGGGATCGCTATTGGGAGTAAGTGGTTATCATACCAATGTTTCGGCAGAAGCTCCGATTCCGGTAGGTTATGAGACCATCATAGATATGTATCCAATGGATTTCGAAGAATGGCTATGGGCGAATGGCATTCAGAAAATGACCACCGATTATCTAAGTCGCTGTATGGAAGAACGTATTCCTGTGCAAGATGCCATTCACCAACGAATGCGCCAGCTGTTGCTACAATATTGCATAGTTGGCGGAATGCCACGGGCTGTCAGCGTGTTTATGGAAACTCATAACATGCAAAACGTTCTACGAATGCAAAAAGCCATCATTGAGGAATACAAAGTAGATATGCTGAAGTATGCTCCACAATCTGACAAATCACGTATAAGAGAATGCTTCGAGTCTATACCACGTCAATTAAGCAAGGAAAACAAGAAATTCGCATACTCCATAGTACGACCCAACGGAAGAGGTCGTGACTATCAAGGCAGCTTGCAATGGATAGAAGATGCCGGCATTGTCCGCCGTTGCTACAATCTTTCATCTCCGGAACTCCCACTTGACGGTAATGCCATTCCAGACCAATTCAAAGTTTATATGGCAGACACAGGACTTTTCGTCAGTATGCTTGAACAAGGAACTGCTGCAGACATCCTGCAAGGCAATCTATATGGATACAAGGGAGCTATTTTCGAAAATCTGGTGGCAGATATCTTTGGTAAGATGAATCGCAAACTCTATTATTTCCGTAAGGATTCGGGATTGGAGATTGATTTTGTCACAAGATACAATGGAGAGTCTACTCTGGTGGAAGTTAAGGCAACTAACGGTAATATCAAAAGCGCCAAGACCATTCTTGCAAATCCCAATAAGTATCATGTGGCTAATGCGATCAAACTGGGTGATGTGAATGTTGGCACAGCGCCACAAACACTAATCATTCCGCTCTATATGGCTTTTCTTCTGGAAAATAAGAATTAAAGAGGAAGATATCATCATATAAAAATCAAACCATGATAAAGAAACAAGGAACGATACTTATTGTTGATGACAACCGCAATATTCTCACTACGGTGAGGATGTTGCTCGAACCGGTATTCGCCAATATCATCACTATAGCCAACCCTAACTCAATTCCTGCCAAACTCAGAGAGGAACATCCTGACGTGGTTTTGCTCGACATGAACTTTTCGAGTGGCATCAATTCGGGGAACGAGGGACTCTTTTGGCTCAGAGAAATCAAGAGCCTAAGTCCGAAAACCGAGGTGGTGCTCTTCACCGCTTATGCCGACATACAGCTTGCCGTAACGGGCATCAAGGAAGGTGCAGCCGACTTCATAGTCAAGCCTTTCGACAACGGGAAGATGATCAGCACATTGACGGAGGCAAGGGACAAGAACAAGGCTGCGGACAAGGCCGCGGGCAAGCTTGGAGGAAAGAATGCGCAAGGCATGATGTACTGGGGAGAGAGCGAGGTGATGACCGATTTGAGACACGTGGTGGAGAAGGTGGCAGCCACCGATGCCAACATCCTTATCACGGGCGAGAACGGTACGGGCAAGGAGGTATTGGCTAACGAGATTCATCGGCTGTCGGCTCGCAGCGGTAAGAAGATGCTGCCGGTGGATATGGGAGCCATTTCGGAAACCCTTTTCGAGAGCGAACTGTTCGGTCATGTGAAGGGCGCATTTACGGATGCCAAGGTGGACAAGCCGGGCAAGTTTGAGCTGGCAGACGGCAGCACCATCTTTCTGGACGAAATCGGAAACCTCTCGTATAGCCTTCAGGCAAAGCTCCTCACAGCCCTGCAACGTAGAAGCATAGTAAGAGTGGGTGGCTCCACTCAGATACCCGTGGATGTCCGTCTGGTCTGCGCCACCAACCGCAATCTGCAGCAGATGGTTAACGACGGCGAATTCAGAGAGGATTTGCTTTATCGCATCAACACCATCCACCTGGAACTGCCAGCCCTCAGACAGAGAAAGGCTGACATCGTGCCGCTCGCTAACCGATTTCTTCGTCAGTATGGCGACATTTACAACAAGACCAACCTTCGCTTCTCGTATGAGGCAGAGAAGAAGCTCACCAGCCTGCCTTGGTATGGCAATATCCGAGAGCTGCAGCACGCCATCGAGAAAGCCGTGATATTGTCCGACGGTGGAATGATTGCTGCCGATGACATTGACGGCGGCAACCAGACGAGAAGGGAGAAACCATTGGAGGAGGTGCAGACGCTCGACGAGATGGAGAGTCGCATGATAGAGAAAACCATCAAGGAATGCGAGGGTAATCTGTCGGTGGTGGCAGCAAGGCTGGGCATTTCCCGTCAGACGCTTTATAATAAGATCAAGCGATATGGACTATAAACAGATTGTCTTCATAGTGGTTTTGCTTGTGGCTGTAGTGGGCTATGTTCGCCTCTACCGCCACTATCGTCGCAACATCAAGAAGGTAAGGTTCCTTTTTGATGCCATTGACAATGGCGACTTCTCCTTCAACTTCCCCACAGAAAAAAGGAATAAGGAGGACAAGATTCTGCACCAATCTCTTAACCGCATCAAGCTTTTCCTGCAGCATACAAGGGAGGAGCAGATGGAGCGGGAGAAATATTACGAGCAGATACTGAATGCGGTGGATACGGGCATAATGGTGGTGGACAGTCAGGACAACATCCTGCAGCACAACCAGGCTGCTCTCCGATTGCTCGACACCGACGTGCTCACCCACATCAATCAGGTAAGGGAGAAACTAAAGGACGAACATCTGGCTAAGCACGAGACGCAAGCCATGCTGAAAGGCAAGCATGTGCGCATCATCGCCCTTAGCGACGTAAGCCACGAGCTTAGCAACCAAGAGGTGGACTCATGGATTAAGCTGATTCGTGTGCTGACACATGAAATAATGAATACCATCACGCCGGTTACTTCGCTCAGCGAGACTTTGCTGAAAGAACTCGATAACGAAGAGCAGAACGCAGCAGAACCGCAACCAACAGAGCAAGCCAAGCTGAAGCAAGGATTGGAGACCATCCACAAGACCGGAACCGAACTATTGGCTTTCGTCAACAACTACCGCCGCTTCACTCATGTGCCACAGCCTCAACCCGCTCTCTTCTATGTGGAGCCGTTCCTCGAACGTATGGCAATGCTTTGCAATCATGAAGTGGAAATAGAAGTAACGCCAAAGGACTTGTTGGCTTATGCCGACGAGAGCCTTATCTCGCACGTAGTGACAAATCTTCTGAAGAATGCCGTAGAGGCTTTCAATGACTTGCTATCCATCCCGACCACCAAACCATTTATCCGCCTCCACGCTTACACCAACGAGCAGGAATCCGTCATCATCGACGTAAGCAACAACGCCGGTCTTATCCCCGACGACATTGCCTCCCACATCTTCATTCCTTTCTTCACCACAAAACCCGAAGGAAGCGGCATCGGTCTCTCCCTATCCCGCCAAATCATGCGAGTAAGCGGAGGCAGCCTTTCGCTACATCAAGACAAAGCGCAGGGCATCACCACGTTCCGCATCGTCATCCCTTAATGATACATTTATCTTGTTAGATTACACCAGACATTTTGCGGATTTCTGAAGGAGGATACACTTTTTCGAGGATAAAAATCAACAAAAACAACACTTTTTCGAGGATAAGCCTCAAAAAAGCGCAAGAATCTCCCAAGTACAGCATATACTTAGGAGATTCATAATGACATATTTTCGAGGATTAAAATCAAAGAAAGCCACACTTTTTCGAGGATAGTTTCCAATTTATATTAGAAAAGTTTGGTGCTTATCCATGAATATCGTATTTTTGTCCACACAAAAAACTGAAGTTTATGGCATTCGAAAAGGAAATCAAGGAATACGAGGAGTTGAGACAAAAGCATCAAACCTCGATTATCAATAAAATGGATAGAGAAGAGTACGTGAAATACAACGAAGTACTCTTCTCCACCCATTCGTGCGCCATTGAGGGCAACTCATTCTCAGTAGATGATACTCGGGAACTGAAGGAGAAAGGATTAGGGATGATTCCTGCCGGAAAGACGCTTTTCGAGGCTTTCGAAATGCTCGACCATTTCAAAGCCTTCGAGTACATGATACAAAACACGCAGCATCCACTCGACGAGAATTTTCTAAAAGAAATCAACAGGCGGGTTACCAGCCATACGCTTTCCTACCGTTCCCCAGAAGCTATTCCGGGCGAATACACCACCACGGACATGGCTGCAGGCGATACGGTATTTGGCGATCACGAAGAACTCATCGCCAGAGTTCCCAAGCTATTGGAATCTACAGAAAAGGCTATCGTTTCTGCCGCTGCTCATCCTATGGTACTTGCAGCCCGCTTCCATGGCTTCTACGAATATCTACATCCTTTCCGTGACGGGAACGGAAGAACAGGACGACTCATCAGCAACTATATTCTCTTACGCTTGGGTCATCCTCTTCTCATCATCCCCTCCGAAGCCCGTCAGGAATACATTTCCGCTCTCCGTATGATTCGCACAGAAGCAACCGACGAGCATCTCATCCGCTTCTTCTTTAAAAAGGCAATGCTAAGAATGGAGGAAGAGCTGAAGCAGAAAGAGGCTAACACCAAGCGATTTATGACATTCGTCTTCTGAGAAAGCCGTATTATATTTTATTGTTCGCCGTATCCACTATGCTACCATCAAACAAGCGGATGATGCGATGGGCAATCTTGGCATCGTGCTCATTATGCGTTACCATGACGATGGTGGTGCCTTCGTGGTTCAGTTCGGTAAGCAGACGCATCACTTCGGCTCCATTCTTTGAGTCAAGGTTACCCGTAGGCTCATCAGCGAGGATGAGTTTCGGACCGAAGACCACAGCACGGGCAATGGCTACACGCTGCTGCTGACCTCCAGAGAGCTGATGAGGGAAATGCTTGGCACGATGGCTGATGGCCATGCGCTTCATGATAGTCTGTACCTTAGCTTTGCGCTCATCCTTCGGAATGTTGAGGTAAGTAAGAGGAAGCTCTATGTTCTCCTCCACAGTCAGTTCGTCAATGAGGTTGAAGCTCTGGAACACGAAACCTATCTCGCCCTTGCGCACATCCGTGCGTTCGTTTTCTTTAAGGTTAGCCACCTCATGATTGCCCAAGAAATATTTTCCCGATGTAGGATTATCCAATAATCCAAGGATATTGAGTAAAGTGGATTTGCCGCAACCTGACGGTCCCATGATGGCTACAAACTCGCCGTCCTCCACGGTGAACGACACATTATTTAAAGCTATAGTCTCCACATCCTCTGTGCGGAATGACTTGCAAAGATTCTCTACTTTTATCATTTTATTCAATGTTAAGTGTTAAATGTTGAATGTTAAATTAGGGCATACGCCCTTAAATCTGCTTTCTATGTTAAAATCCAAATGTTTTGACCATTATTTTTAATTTATG
>ERZ791912.144-NODE-144-length-49560-cov-67.022321_pt1 | contig 49560 bp, 42 predicted proteins | sample MGYA00510141_ERZ791912 | MGnify/ENA primary metagenome ERZ791912 (study PRJEB30046, sample SAMN00792082) | human gut metagenome | study: EMG produced TPA metagenomics assembly of the A metagenome-wide association study of gut microbiota in type 2... | reverse complement strand
AACTTATTCGTGAATTATTCATATTTATAAAATTAATTTTGAACAGTTACTTAGCTATATACTTATACATCTATATTGTTATTGCGTTGTTTATCTATTGTGTTGTTTGTTTATTGCTTTATTGCATGCTTGAAGCATGGGAGTATTGCTTTCTTTATATCTATATTCTATTTTTGTTCCTTACTTCGACCTCTATTTTTTTATGATAGTGGTTGCCGTCTCTCTATCATTTGGCTTTTTACGGTGCAAAGGTATGGCGGTTCTGTCAGATACCAAACACCAGGCGATGCCTTATTCTGCTAAAACTTTTCCGGAATGCCTTCCACAAATGTTGCACATTTGGGTTTTCCAAAAAACTTTCTACCGAATTGTTTGGTGTTCTGACTCTTGGAACCACCATTTCTTAATGCACGTAAAAAGGCTATATGATGACGAGATGACGGAATGATAAAAAAAATATCGGATCGAAAGGAACAAAAAACCGTAAAAGGCAATGAATCCTCGAATCCAGAATAATTTATGTTGAACCAATTAAAATTTTAGAGTATGAAACAGATAGACGAAATATTACAGAGACAGCTTGATAAGAACATGGAGTTCTTTATGAAGTACTTTCCTGCTCGTATTAAGAATGTTGGTGAGGATGCAGTTGCTGCTCGTAAACTTGTATGGGCATTCAAGGATGCTAGAGACAACGCATTCGAGGAAGTGGCGAAACTTGCTGCCGAACATCTGAAAGAGACGTATGGAGACAGATTAAAGAAAATGGCATTTGTTTGTGTTCCAACAAGCAAGAGAGAAGATTATTCTACACGTTTTCGAGCATTCTGTAAGCGTGTCAGCGAGTTGTCCGGTATAGAGAATGGTTTTTCTCATGTTGTAGTTATGCAGAGCAGAAAGGCAGTACATGAACATTGCAGAGGAAAGAAGAAAGAGGAAATTAGACCTCAGATAATAGATTTCGATATACCATTCTTCAAAGATAAAGAGGTTTGCGTATTTGATGATGTGGTAACTACCGGCAAAAGTTACGCTCGATTTGCCAATCTTCTAGAGGAGAACGGAGCAAATGTAGTAGGAGGAATGTTTTTAGGTAAGACTTTTTATAAATACAAATAACGTAAGGTATGAACTATAATATGAATGAAACAATGGCTTTTACGGGGCATCGGTCGATAGCCCCATCAAAAGCCGGTCAGTTAAGACAGAATGTGAGAAAGCAGATAAAAGACTTATATATCAAAGGAATAAGATTTTATCTTTGCGGGATGGCTCTAGGTTTTGATATGTTGGCTGCCGAGGAAGTATTAACCTTAAAGGAAACACTTCCAAGTCTTAAACTCATAGCGGTGGTACCTTTCACGAATCAGAGTAATCGGTGGAATCATCGAGACCAAGAACGTTACAAACAGATTTTGGAATTGGCAGATGAAACGATAGTCTTAAGTGATGTATATTTCTCCGGATGCTATTTGGCTCGCAATGATTACATGATTTCGCACTCTGCAGGTGTGGTTGCTTATTTCGATGGCACGCCTAAGGGTGGTACTTTTTATACTATCAGAAAGGCTAGAGGAAAAGGAAAAAACATATTGAATCTGTTTACCTAAAAAGAAGAAGGAGTATATCTGTATGAGGTATGCTCCTTTTATTATATCTAAAGCAGCACCCTAAATCTGTTGTGAAGATTTAAGGTGCTGCAGTTTTAATATCTATATGTTTTTTATTAACTGCTTAATAACTAGTAATATATTTGTTTTGTCTAGGTTTTGCAAACGTTAATTTCAAAGGTATATCAAATCGAAGCTCTTTATTATGCCTAGATTTTATACTTTTGCAGCGTTTTAATATTAATCGAAAATCATATGAAGATAAAAAATCACTTTTTGTGTATGATGGCTATAGCATCTCTCTTGGTAAGCTGCAATAGCCATCCGAAGTTTGAAACATCGGTAGATGCAGTAGAAGGTTGCAAGAAGGAGCTTGCAGCCTTGAAGGGAGAAAAGGAAATGTCGATAGAACAGCTTACAAAAGCTACCTCGGCTTGGCTGGAAACGCAAGACTCGGCTTACAGCGTTTTCTCACGTGACACTTCCATTAATTTACGAAGTCCGGTAGCTTTAGCTTTTTTTGTGGTCTCAGACTCTATCCGTGGAGAGTTGAAGCGATTGGCTTTTTCCCAACCTCGAAGCTTAAACGATGTGATGTATCTCAAACTCAATACCGCCACATCCAGCGAGAAAATCGAAAAAGCAGATGCCTATAAAGAGGCTATCTCCTTTTTCGAGCGTTTGGATAAACAGGATGTTTTTCCAACCCTCAAAGAAACACTTCGTGCCTATTATTATCTTTTAAGCAAAGCTAAGCCTTTTCGAAAGGAGGAGCAGCTGATTGAGTTCATATCTAAGGAAGACAAATGCTTCCGTTCTCTGATGACGCATTTGAGCGAGGTTTCCAATGAGCACCTTCAGCAGCTCACTGATGCCACTTCAAAGGTATATGATGGTTTATATGATACCGTCGGGAAGAAAGCGGATGATGTGAACGACCGCACAATGCTGTTCCTCACCATGCGCTTCAACCGTAGAATTATCCAGAATGCAGCAGCATGCAAAGAAGATATTGAAAGCGGTAAGAAACTCGATAGAACACAGAGAGCCAATTACCGATGGATGCTCATTCAGCCTTTCATGGCTATAGATGATTATTCCACATCTGCTCTCACGAAAGAGCAGAAAAAGGAACTTCTCGAAATATCCAAATATATTCCTTCTCTTCTGTCTAAACTAGATTTGCAGAAGCAATCCAAAGAAGAGGAAGATAAATTTACTGAAGTTCTCTCCCAATATTTCTTGAAATCATATTTATCAACAACTTTATAGTACATATTATGAATATATTAGTAGATTACAACCAGCTTGAAAACGAAGTTTTGAAAGATTCTATCTCAGATTTCCTCTCAGAAATGAGAGAAAATCTACCAGAGGTGTTCAACTCCTTAGAGATGAAAACAGTGTTGCACGGCAATTATGCTGAGGTTTATTTCCAACTCTGTTCACAAGCCATGATAGAGGAACTGACAGATGACCTGGCAAGGAAGCTTGGATGCCATGTCCTATATGCCGTGAAGGAAAGTGAAGGCAAGGATTACAAGGTAGTCGCTTATTCTATGCCTGTAGAGAACAGGATGTATATCATCTATATCTCTTCCTGGCAGTATGGTGTGGTGGATTCCATGACCGTTCATTTCTATGACAGCATGGAAAACATGTACAGGCAGATTACCAAGGAATATACTTCTGCTCCAAAGCAGTGCTTTATCCTGGAGAAAGAGAAGTTCTCTGAGGTACTAAGAAATTTCTATTAAAAGTCGGGTGTTATGTTTATATTATCATTAAAAGTAATTTTGGCGTTTGTATTAACTGCCATTCCGTTTGCTTATCATGTCTGGGTTCAACCCAACCAGGACAGATCACCACTTCTGAGAAATCTGTCAACAGCAGTGATGGCATGTTTGCCAAAGATTCGTGGAGTGGTGAAGAAAGCAAGATCATTTCTTTCGTGGTACTACGACAAGATGAAAACCAGTATGAGCGCAAGAAAACTTTTTACACTGGCTTTGGTGATGGTTCTTCTGGCTGTTCAGTATGTTGATTACGAAACAACCCTCTATGCAATTAGAACAAATCACTTGATTGGAGAATGCTCTTCATTTTTGGAAATGAATAAAGCTGAGGGAATCAGTTGTCTTTGGAATGTATGGGAGAAAAAACTCTTTTTTCTCCCATCGCAAACTTCCTACAATATAATAACAATAAATCTGTTATGTACCTTTCTGCTTTTCAACTATCGTATAGCTGAGAATGTTCTTACTTGTTTGAATCAGAAGAAAGTTATATTTTCATTGTCGGCAGCAGTTTCTGTTGTTCTCATCCTGATAGATGGAAGGCTCCTGATTGGTTCTGAATGCATATACATTCTTTTGGGCGCAGGAGCCATTTTTCCAAAGTTCGTAGGACATGGACAGGATGGCTCAAAAGAATCTCTCAGACACATTGTAAGGGAGCTTCGAGAATGGAAAGAGATTTCCCGAAAGGCTGCTTAGCTTTCGCTACAGTCTTATCATTGAATTAGTTTAAATAGCACATTGTAAACATATAATCATACATACGATGCTTGAAAAGAAAAAAGCAAGAGACATTGGTGATGCAAAAACAGTTCAAAACTCCATGAATGGAACAACGAAATCAGCCGAAAGGAAATACTCAATATATGTTCCTTTTGAGGTAATAGACTTTTTAGGAAATGATCTTATGATAGTAAGTCCAAAGCGTTTTTCAAAAATCAAGGCTTTCCGATATTTGCTATCCCGGCATATTGATGGCCTTGAAAATGGAGAACTGAAACGCAGCTACATTTCTCAACTTAGCAAAGACTGGAAATGGACTCGTCAGACTGTTGTCTCATTTTTAAAATCTCTTCAAGAGATGAATGTAATCGATATCAAACTCATTCTTCGTGCTAAAATGGTCTCCATTAATCCGACCATTATAGTCTCTAATCTTAGCAAAGAAGAACTTGACAAGATGGCTCAGGTGTCGCATACTCAGCTTTCCTCAGTCTCGTCACATATCTCTTCTAGAGAAACAAAGTAAATCAGCAAGTAGAAATAGTAACAATCGAAAAGTAAGGTTCTTTTACAAATACGCTTGCGCATGAGAGGGATGTTTCTCACGTCTTTAGTAGCCTAATACTAAGTTCTGTCCGGAACTTATAAATCCCCCAAAAACGATAAGTAAATCGTTTTGACATTCGTGCGGCAAGCCGTGGGGTATTAGGCTCAGGGAATACTTCCCTAAGAACCCTTCTTTAAAAAATCAGAAACATGAGTGGACCAAAGAATGTTATAGATATGAGACCTGGAAAAGGTTTCACTACATCACAGAGTAATGAGCATCTAAGACGGATGGCTGACAAAGAATCTGCAAAGAAAGCTCAATGGAATTATGACCCTTCGAGAGAACGTCTCAACTTTGAAATAGGGAAGGGGGGAGTAGTAAAAGAGGTTGATAAGATGAAAACAATTCCACAAAGAATTAAGGAGAATCTGGAAGCACGTGGAATTAAAGATCCCAATATTCCTTTAATAAATCAAGGGAAGGATCCGTATTACCGCACCGTTGCAAACTTCATTTTGGGTGGCAACCGAGAAGTAATGAGAAATCTTGCTTTTGGAAATCAGAAGGTGGATTGGGAGCATGGAGCAGACAATTCAGACTTGAAGAGAATGCCGGAAATTGAGGCATGGGCAAAAGATGCTTATGCCTTCATGTGTAAAAAATATGGAGAGCAAAATATTGCTGCTTTTGTCGTTCATCTGGACGAAACGAATCCACATTGCCATTGTACAGTCCTGCCGATAACAAAGAAAAATAAGTTTTCCTTTTTCGGTGTTTTTTTGAAAGGTAATAATACAAAGGATGCTCTTTCAGAATATATGGATAGCCTTCACACCGAATATGCTGAAGAGGTTGGAATGAAGTATGGTATGGAGAGAGGGGATAGCATCAAGGAGACAGGAGCCGTTCATCGTACCACAGAAGAGTATCGCAGGAAACTCTGGAAGGATGCTCAGGAGAAGGAAAAAGAGGTTCGAGAAAACACCAAAACCATCGAACAGCAAAATTCAACGATTACCAATCAGCGTGGAATTATTTCATCACTCAGCAGGGAAATCAAGCATTCTGCAGCCCGTCTGAAGGCATTGGCTACGATGATCAAGAATCTTGAAACTCATAAGGCTGACCTGGAATATGAGGTTGAAAAACTTAATAAAGACCTTACTACAGGAAAGATTTCTAAGGAAGAAGCAGACCGCAAACTGTCACAAATCAATGCCGAAATCAAGAAAACGGAAGAGAAAATACTTGACAAGACTAATAAACTGAAAATTGCAGAAAGCAAACTCCATGATGCAGAACAGCGCAAGGCAGAATTGGAAGCGAAAGCCCATGAAGCCGAAGAAAAGAGAAGTTCAGAAGAGCAGAAAACTGCTTTGGCTGTTGAAAAAACGGCAAGGGCAGAAGATAGATATCAGGAGATTAGAGCCAAATACAAGGAAGTCGCTCCGGCTGTAAATGTTCAAGTAATTCATGAAATGGAAACCCTAGGATACCATTCTGCGGCTTTTGACATGAAGAACAGACTATCCAAATATAACGCTCTAAAAGACTCACTTTCGTATGAACAGAGTGAGTTTTTGGATAAGATGATGGACGATATTTTTGATGGTTCTGTTATTGTTAGTATGGCAGAAAATGCAGCTTCGATTTGTTCAATCGCAGCTTCATTGTACTTGGGATATCTTGATAATGCTACAAGAATAGCACAAAGTTGTGGCGGTGGAGGTGGACCAGGAACAGGATGGGGAAAGCGTGATGATGAGGATGATTTTGCCTTCAGAAGAAGGTGCTTCGGGATGGCAATGAAAATGATGAGACCTGGACATCAGCAACGTCGAAAACGTTAGTTAAGAAACATACATATACAAAAACAGACCGACATGAACTCTTGTTCACATCGGTCTGTTTTTGTCACAGCCATCTACTTCTTTTATGCGTTTTTATCACAAGTGGTGTATAAGTAAATCCTTCTTGGGTCATTTTCAAGCCCTCGCCATCAAATTGAGTAATTTGAATCTCCGTATCATCCTTGATGTATTCACTTTCATAAAAGCATGCTAGAACAGAAAAATAAGTGAAGTCATCTGTTCTCTTGCATATCTTGTACCATTGATCAGGCTCACTTTTCTCTATCAGATACGTATTCTTGATAACACAGAGGTTAGCATCTGCCACAATTTCCCATTGTCTTAATGGTCTATTCCTAAGTCCAGGAATGTTTCTCACATAGCACCAGTCGTCTTCCCTTAAGATGTTCAGATAGCCACGTTTGAACAGGACAGGTCTTGTATAATGTTTCCTATATGTCACAGGGTCAACCCAATAGCTTTCATTAACCTGTGCATCCTCCACATGCCAAATGCCGTCTTTCTCGATTGTTATCTTATCTTTCGCTGTTCCAAGATGTTTCTTGATAGGATAGAGATTATCAGCAGGATAATATTCATAATGTTTATATGAATTCTTAAGTTTTTCTAAACTCTCCTTCCTTTCTTCTTTGTCTCTTTGGGCAAACTCAGCCAACTCCTCACGAGAATCCACTTTCTCCAGTTGACTGCCGATGTTCTTCTGCACATAATATTGTTCATTCTCATCAATATACAGTCGTGAATTGCCTTCTCCTTCTTTATACAGATACACCTTATTCGGATCGTCCCAAGGAATAAACCTATGCTTCCAGCTCAGTCCTGTTCCTACTTGCAGTTCCAAGGTCTTCACCGTCAGATAGGTCTTTTCATCAATATACTTCGATAGGATGCGAGGGTATAGCTTTTTGCCATCCTCTGTACTGAAGTCGATGCCCATCAGCTTCACACTTTGGGGCTTATTGGCAAACCACAACCTGTTCCGCAAGTCAATCCATTCCTTCCTACCTACTTTCTTTCTTATGTAGCAATAGGCAAAGCCATCGTTGGTCACTTCTATCTTCTTATATTGGCATTCCAATATCATCTTGCCATCCTTATCCTTGATGCCTTTCAGTCCTTTTTCGTCTTCTACAATCTGATATCCATAGGTGTCCATAATCATCTGCAGTTGGCGCTTATGGTTGATAATTTTCATCATCTCCTCATCACCATTCATCATCAAGTCCATCCTGCAGTTGTGACTATTAACCTGCAGACACGCCTCTTGCAGAATGTTTTCCAGAGAAGTACGTCCTTCAAACATGCTCTGCCAATCTCTATCTACGGATGGCAATCCAAACCGCTTATACAGTCCTACATTGTCCAGTATCACGCAGTATTCTTTACCTTCTGCCACTCGCAGTCCACGTCCCACCATCTGCATATACTTAGCCAATGACAGCGTAGGTCTTGCCAACTGTATGAACTCCACATCAGGACAGTCGAAGCCCTCCGAGAATAAATCCACACTTACCAGTACCTCAATCTCATCGGAAGTATTTGAAGCGGAATTTAGGGAAGAGGAGAGCGAGGAAGATTTGAATCTTTCAATAAGTTCTTGTCGTTCAGCAAGCGGTGTCTTGCTCGAAATCGCCACAGCCTTGATGCCATTCTCCCGATAGAACTCCGCAATATGCTCAGCATGTTGAATACTGATAGCATAGACGATACCTTTCTTTCCAGGCACATACTCCTTGATAGTAAGGCATAGTCTTTCGAGTGATGGCTTCACATCCATCACCTCGTTCAGTTCCTTTCGCTGATAGTCACCATCAGCACCTCGTTTCTGCAACGAGTCTATCAGCAGCTGGTCAGCACTGTCTGGCTTGATGGAGTAGTAGTCATAAAGACTCAACCGTCCTTCGGCAATAAACTTCTCCATGCTCCATGAGCACAGCAGGGTATCAAACAAATCCGTGAATCCTTTGCCATTCAATCGATAGGGCGTAGCTGTCAGTCCCAACTTCTTCGCTTTCGGATAGGCATTCATCACTTCAGCGTATGTCTCCGCCAAAGCATGGTGCGCCTCGTCAATCACTATCAACCTCGGCTTCTCTTCCATCTCTCCATAGTGTCTCGACAACCATTGTATCGATGTCACTTTTATGGAGGTGGATTTAAGGGAAGAGAAGAAATTTTCCAAGGTGTCCTTGATTTGTGAAACGAGTTCACGACGATGGGCTACCACCCACACTTCCTCTTTCAAGAACAAACCTACGAGGGCGGCAAGTAGATACGTCTTTCCCGTTCCAGTCGGCATTTGCACCATGACAGCATCATGATGCTTGAATGCTTCTTGCACTCTCTTCACCATGTCCTCCTGATAATCAAAAAGCTTTATCTTCTTCATTGTCATTTCAAAAAGCAAAAAGCCTTTTTGTCCTTTTACTCTTTTACCTTTAAAAGTTTGATTGTCTGTGTTTTTCCCGTAATGCCTGTTACCACGGCGATCCCATTGTCACGAATCTCCACCTTCTCATATTTGGCATCAACAATCACTTTTCCTTTTAATGTCATAACACCCCAATGTTGGGGTATCTGTTCAAAGGCGCAATAGGCACCGACAGGTTGCGCTATACTGTGGTAGAGAGGTGGCACGATAACTTTACCATCTACCTTCACACCCCATTTCTTTCCAGCCTGATACAATTCCACGTTGCCTGCCTCCGACTTCTTGTGCAACAGCAACAGCTCCTGCTCCTCTTGCTTTTTCCTATGCTGCATTTCCATGTCATAAACATGCTTGCCAAGCCGAGGCATCGCAACCATCAAATTCTCGCTTTCTGTTTTGGGTTGATTGCAACCTATATAGGTCTTTTTCAAGCTGGAGTCAACGAAGTAATAATCCTCATGACTGTCCATGACCACTATGCCACTGTCGTATAGGTCGGCGCACAGCCAATATACATGAGTATGGTCGCCACGTAAAAAACAAACCTTTTCACTGTTTTCTTTATACATACGCATAGAGCCGCCATCCTCCTCTTTATATATCCATTCCTGACAACCACTGGCTGTAGAGCGTTGAAAGTTGTAGATCAAATAATATCCATAATTCCATAGGTCATATTGGGAAGGGCGAAAAGGTAAAGCAAAGTACTCGTAGGTACGAGACCTGAAGAGACCATTATATTCGACGAACTCCCATTTATTGATGGTGATTACCTCGGGAGCATCTTTCGCATGAATGTCCTCGTCTATGACAACTCTCGCCAAGAGGTCGTAGTAACATATAGTCTTTCTGCGAGGTCGATAGGACAAGATATTACCTTGCAAGAACTTCATGTCATAATAGTTGCCTGGTTCTATCACCTGTTCGCCTTGCCGGTTTACCACCGTCATCTTTCCATCATTCAACTTGACGATGGCAAAATCATCATTGCAATCAACAAACTCCCGATACTGCAATGACTGCATCAGTTCCTCATGGCTCATCACCATCATCATTTCAGAGTCTTGACCAACAGGCATAGTTTCTTGCTTTCCGTACATCAAGAAGAAATCTCTTTCCTTGGCAGTCTCCTTTTTCTTACCAACTTTCAGCTTTCCCTCGAACATAGCATTCCAGTTCCATACTAGCGAAGGCAATCCGAACACCCGATATAGTCCCACGTTATCTATAATCACGCAGTTCTTCTTTCCTTTAGCTACTCGCAATCCTCGTCCCACCATCTGTAGATACTTGGCAAGCGACAGCGTTGGGCGTGCCAACTGTACAAACTCCACATCCGGACAGTCAAATCCCTCCGAGAAAATGTCCACATTCACTAGCACTTGGATGTCACCTTTCTTGAAGGCTTCAATGTCTTGCTGTCTTTCCGTGGCAGGAGTCTTCGAGTCTATGGCAATGGCTTTCACGCCATGTTCCTGATACAGTTTTGTGATTTTCTGAGCATGACTGATATTGATAGCATACACGATGCCTTTTCTGTCCTTACCAAATTCTTCCAAGCTCCGATAGAGCCTTTCGATGCTCGGTTTCTTATTCAGCAACATATCCATTTCCTTGTTCTGGTAGTCACCATCAGCCCCTCGCTTCTGCAAGGAGTCGATGAGCCGTTGCGTCACACCATCCGATTTGATGCTCACGAAGTCGTATGTCGCCAATCTTCCCTTACTGATAAATTCAGGAACACCCCACGACTGCACCAAGATATCAAACAGATCAGTGAATCCCTTACCGTTCAATCTGCAAGGTGTAGCCGTCAGTCCCAGGAACTTAGCATTCGGGAATCTCTCCCACATCTCCTTATAGGTCTTGGCAAGGGCATGGTGTGCCTCGTCAATCACTATCATTCCTGGTTCTTCCTCTATCTCGTCATAGTGTCTCATCAGCCACTGAATGGACATCGCCTTGACGGATGACAATAGGGAAGAGGTGTTTGATGCGGAATAGGATTGGAACTTTCTTACGGTTTCGTCTATCTGCGACACCAGCTCTCTTCTATGGGCTACAATCCATACTTTCTCCATTTGATTGTTGCTCACAAAAGAGTTTATGACTGCTGTTAACAGGTATGTCTTACCAGTTCCCGTTGGCATTTGTGCCATCACGGACCGATGAAGGCACAACGCCTTCTCAATCCGTTCCTTCATATCCTCTTGGTAATCAAATAACTTTATTTCCTTCATTATTTAAGGGTCTCGTTGACTTTACTCCAGTCTTTATTCATCAAATCCTCGATGATGCTATGAATCTTCAAGGCATATTTTGTTCTAGGGTGATTGCCATACTGTGTTCCTTTAAGAATACCTTCATAGAAGATGGTTACGATGATTTCAGCCTGTTTTCTGAACGTCGTATATTCATATTCATCATATTTCTTGTTGTGCCAATAGTAAGAACTAGCCCAATAGCGCTTATGGTTATCCAGCATTTCCGATGTCAGAAAACCATACTTGATGAGTGTTGCCTTCTTGGTCTTCATGAGTTCATTCATCTTGCTGTGGAACAACAGAAAGGCATTGAACGACATTCCTTCCATGATGGCTTTCCATTCTGCACTCTTTTTCTTGACAAGAGCTTGGTCTGCCTCCACTTTTGCCGTGACCTCATCCTCTTGCTTCATCCGCTCTTCCAGATAGGTGGTGTCCCATTTTCTCCATATCAGTTTCTTGATATACCCATCCAGTTCCATGGCAAACTTTCCTTCTTCAGTCTCTTTGACATGGTATTTTTCTTCCAACAATGGTGTACGCATCTTCGACGTTATCGAATATACCGTTGTTGTAATCCGCAGTCGCTCAGTACCGGCATCTTCTCCTGCTATCACCTTATCACCCAAGATAGAAACGGTTTTCTCCAGTTCGTCCAACTTTTCGTCTGTAAAGAAACAATATTCCTTCAACTTCCTCATCATGCCATAGATTTCAAAATACAAGGCATTACTGAATATGACAAAGTCCATGTCTTTCAGCGTTTTCGTGAAGTAAAATAAATAGGTACTTACTGGGTACATCTCCATATTCTTTGGCATTTCTATTTCCTCCGGCAGCTCCACTCCCGAAGCCTTACCATCTTCTCTTGCAGTCGATATAATCTCGCCTGTCTCAGGATTCCTGGCATCCAGATAATTGCCGAAGTCAAAATTCTTATCTATCTCGTCAATACCAGTCAACTCCTTCAGCAATATCTTCGGCTGCTTGGCATCGCTCTTCATGATTTCCTTGAACACATCCACGCTTGCCATGCACAGATTACCCACGGCAGAGGCAAACGCCACGTTCATCAGCAGATTGCCATGCAGCAGATCATCAAACTTTTCTCCATAGATGCGCATGGAGATATACCATTCCTTGGGATTACCCTCAAAGCCGATGGGGGAGATGTGGATGTCCTCAGCCGTATCGGTATGTTGTCCATACAGACTGCTGATGACAGGATATTTCTTCCGGAAATGTTTTTTGATAATCTGTTCGTAACGGTCATAACCGTTTTCAGCAAAGTCCAACACATGCGCCCATCTGCAGCATGCCATGATATAACCATCATGGTTCAGAAAGTTCATGTTGAAGTACTGGTGTTCGTTGATTCTCACCGTCACCTCCAACTGCTTATGGGTTTTCTTATTGAACGCAAACGTGCCTTCAGATGGAAAATCCAAAGGCACACTGGTTGTGAACACTGGTAAAATTATAGGTGCTTCTCTCATTGTTTCTGTTTCATTATTGGTGTAGTTGATAATTTACAGGAGTGATTTCTCAATGTCGTTTGGCTCACGAATTACAGCCATCGGCTCTCCCTCAAATGGTGTTTCAGGCATCAAGTCCATCAACTTCTTCTTCATGCCTCGATGGTTAGGGTATTGTCCTGCTGTCTCTTTGATATAGCGGCATACCTCCTGGCGTTTCTCCTCGTTGTTCCATATCTTGACAGCTTCCACCAGGGCTTGATAGCTGTCGAATACCAGTTTACCGATACGTCTTTTGTATTCGCCTACCAATTCTTGTATGTCATCCCGGTTGATGAGCAGTGGTATATGCTTGCACAGCGTCATGGCGATGGCATACGCTGCATCGGGTCTATTCTTCTCCAATATCTGTGGAATGGATTTCTTGTGCCATCGTTCCAGCAGACGCAGCTGAGCCATGAAATCATCATTGTCTCTTGGCTCAAAGCTTACTTCCTGCATCAGATATTTGGAGTATTCCTCTTCATAGTTCACGCTCAGTCCTTTCGGAATATAGTTGATTCTCGGTCGCTCCATCTTAGCGCGATACCGTTGCTTCTCCATGGATCGTTTTCTCTGCTCATCCCATTTAATGCGCAACAGCTTTTCTTCCCTTATCTGGAGTTCTATCTCCCTGAACTCAGGTGTATTCATCACCTCTGCCTTCAGATGCTTCTTGATGACTTTATTCAGATAGCGTCGCCATGCCTCCTTGTTCTCTTCGGTAACGAATGGCGGACATTGCTCACCGTAGAAGGTGTGCCAGGTGAATGGCTCGAAGTCGAGGTGCCAGAGGAAGAATTTGTGTTGGGTGTTGTTTGGATTCATAAGTTTTTTTCTTTTCAATTCGATATGGCAGACATTGTTTTTCTACAAGTCTTCTTCACTTTCCTCTCTATTGGGCAGAGCAACTTGTTTGTTTATATGTCTCATGTTTCCCGGATGCATTCTATTGTCATTAGAGACCAGTTTTGTATAACCTAAGAGTATTAAATCCTTTGTTTTCGCAATATTCGCTTCGGACATGACACCATTTGCGTACATTGTTTTCAATGTATCAAGAGTATCCCCAAAGAAAAAAGAATGTTTATCCAATTCTGACATATATTTTCTTACGACATCATTCCAACAGTCTGGTTGCTCATGTATAATAATGCAAATCAAAAGGTGCTTTATGACAGAATTTCCCTCAGATGCAATTTTGTCAAATATCAATTGAGCCAGTTTTGAAGAATAGATGTTGTCTTTATACCAAAGAACCAAATTTTCAGGGATAGCCGCAATGATAGCTAACAGCAGTCTTTTAGGGTCATCTTTAAGTTTATCAAACCCTTCTGTTAGTTTTAAGCTAAAGCCATCGTATCTGGCAACACCATCCTTAGCCAAAGCAGGTGCCATTAAATATATTACTCGTATTGTGTCAAACCAAGCGTTTGTTATTGCAGTTAAGAGTTCTACTTTTTTCTCTGGTTCTATATAATCACTATTTCTCAATGTCTTAGAGGCTATACCTATCATTTCTTGCAAATAGTTTACTGAATAGTTTTCAAATACCTTATAAACAGCTTGATGAAAAGGTGTAGAAGGATTATAGTTGTTATCTGTAACAGCGTCTTTAATTTCATTAGGCAACTTTGTCTTTTGAAGATTATTCTCTAACTGCTTAATTGCCTTCTTAACTTGTTCGTCTGTTGTTTCAAGTCGTAGCCGAGAAAAAGGATTGATACCTTCAGGCATACCAACTTTTTCATGCACAGTCTTTGAAATACGAACAATGTCTCTCTTCACTATGTCTGCTGCATCGTTTCTTGTTCTATCACTGCCTGTATAAAACTCGATAACTTCAGGATAATGGGCATAATTTTCCTTGTCTAATATAAATTGGGCAAAGTCTTTACTCTTAGACATTCGCATTGCTGCAAAATAGTATACCCAGTAAGCAAATCGAAATCCGTACAAATTGGTTTCATACTGGCAAATTATATGATTTTTGAGCAATAAATCAAAAAGATAGTTGACGTCTATTGTTATTTTTTGAGTACGGCAAAAATCGTATAGCTCATCACTGAATTGTTGGGCATTGAAGTAAAACTCTTCTTTTCTTATCATCTGTTCACAATAATACCCAAGTGCAAACTCGCAGTCTTTTACATCTGGCAAAGATTTATAGTGTGGAACCTCCTCGTTGTCAAAGATGATTCTCAATACTTTTTCTATTACAGCTGTTCTATTTACGGGATTCTCATCAAAAGAGTTGCTGAATACCTCCAACAAGGTGATGCAATTCAATGGCGTGCGGTGCATGTTAAAGTTTTGGATGTCGTCATCCAATCTTTTCAACACAATGTCATTCTGACCTATATGCTTGTACCTATTGTATATCTCAACCATGGAACGGATTTGGCTTGTTTGCAATGGAGCCATATACAATATAGCAAAATCAAATTCAGAAGTTGCTACATTTTCTGTCTCAACCAACGTTTTTTCCAACATAGGACATAATATAAGAATCGGTATTTGAGGATAGTCTTGCGTTATATTTGTCAATATTGTTTTGGCATTCTTGTTGGAAATCACCCAATTATCTATAATGATGCGCTTTACCTCCTCTCTTTTTACATCAAAAGCCTTTAATTGAGCATCAATAACTTTGCTCACGGCACCTTTTCTTATTAATCCACCATCTATATAAAGGCAAAATTCTTTGCGCTCTTTCCATTGCTTAAGGATGAAGTGCCATGCAAACGAACTTAATCCATATTGTGCAGGTGTGATAATCTTGAGATTATTAGGTGTGTCCATAATGTCTGTTTCATCATACAGATTATCTTTTTTGAATCTGTAAGAGCGATCGAATCTTTCCAAACTGAAGAAACGGTCTATCCAGATAAGCGGTTGGTCTCCATATACGTTCATTGTGTCCCGAAAACGCTCTTCCATCTTAACCGTAATTGGATCTGTAACAAAAGTCTTAGGACTGTCAAACTTGATAACTCCGTCTTCATCTTCTGTGAAATCAATACCCTTGCGGAAAGAGTTGCGACTGGAGAACCATTCCCTATATGTTATCTTATCAACTGCATTATCTTTCAACTCTATAATACAATATCCCAACTTGTCAGTTTTGTCAGTATAAAGCTGTGGAGCCATACACCAGATGAAACTGTCTGAGTTATTATTGTTGCATAGGATATTTTGCTCATGTGTATGACCTGTCAGAACCAAGTCAAAATGTAATTTCACAATCTTTCTCAATTAAGAAGCTGCCCATTCCGTTAGGAATTCGAATGGATGATGTAAGACCAGAATTTTCTTTTTGGAATTGACATTTACCCATTGATACAATGCTCTTGTTGCGATATTTAATCTTCCCTTGTCATCCTTTAGCAAAGGATAGTCTGAATCGTCAATTCCTGCAAATGAAGTCAGCGAAGAATTTAGACAATAAACACTCCATTCATCGTTCAATTCTATCTGATAACCAATGGAATTGTAATGAGGGCATTCTAACTTTTCTTTCAGAAAGTTCTCATAATTTCCAAATTTCTTTGTTAACAAATTGGCCTGAGTCTCACTTTCCAACAAGTCATTGAATTTACATTCGGTAAAGTCTTGACTGACAATAGAAGAGTAAACGATTTTGTTTTCCTCTATGCTTGTTCTTTGGATGTCGTGATTTCCTGGAACGCAAATGATATGTTCTTTCTTGATACCTAATGCCATAAGTGGAACTATCACATCATTCCAGAAATTGTCATATGATTCTTTATCATCAGCCTTCTGCACCAAGTCTCCACCAACAAAGACAAATGTGTCTTTGTGAGGAATCTCTTCAAGTTGCTTTTTTGCATCACGAATGAAGGCATTGATGACAACACCTTCATTTTCTGCTCTTTTACCAGTAAAATGGATGTCCGATATGTATAGGATTATAGTATTCATAATTATATTCTTTTTAACCAATTTATAATTTTTTGCAAAGAATTATTGTTATGCAAGTGGCGTTCTTCTGCCACGTGTGTGTGTTGCAGTACATCGTTTTCTGCCTCTAACTGGCTTTCTTGTTCTCTGTCTTCAATAAAATGATAATACGCCACTATCACTTCCCTTATCTGCGTATTGGCACATCTTCTGGCTTCTTTTGCCAAGAGTTTCACGATAATATATGAAATAAATGTCATTACGACGGCTCCGAGGATACTAACTATAATATTCTCTCCCCACGAGGGAATCAGTACGCCACTCCAGCCACCCAACCATTGGCAGAAAGTATTACACCATTCTTTCCACGCAGAGAAATACTTAACCAAAATCGTTGCTGCAAGAATGAAGACGGGTGGAATCAATCCTTCATATATAGCTCTCAGCACCCATGAACGAGAAGCAAATACAAATCTACTTCGGCAGTCTTCGTCTTGCGAATTATCCAATCTCATCCACATATAGGAATAGGCTGCACTATTATTATCTTTCATCAGTTTCTTAATAGTCTCACCTTGGAAGTTAAAGCATTGGGCTGTTTCTTGAAATTTGGATTTAAAATCCTCATCATTCGTTTTCTTATCTCCAAAATGCTTCATCATCCAATATCGGAACTGCTTACCAGCTATCCAACTTATCATTCCTAACACGTATGCTATAACAATACATATTATTATAGATACCGTTACCTGGTCTTTATGAAACACAAAACCTTTCAAGCCAGGAAACGCATATACCAACACCCCCAACATGGTCGCACCTGATACCAAGTACGACATATCAAAGATGTTCAATGCCCCTGTCACTGTGTCAAATTGTTTTTGAAAATCCATTGCCTTATTTCTATTCTCCTTTTACCAGTTCAAAATCGTAAGCCTTCTTTTCCTTGTAATCCACGATTCTGTAATTCTCACCATTTTTCTTAACATTAGCAAATTCCCTCTTTGTAACATTCATAATATCAAAAGAATTTCTTGAAATACCAACTATGTGATATTGCTGATGATCGGCATAATCATAGAAGATAGTATGTCGCCCAGCCACATAGTTTTTCTTATCTTACCGGAAATAGAACAAGCGAGAATTAGTCATTGATTCAGACAAAAAAACAAAATGTTCTTTAGTCTGCTGACAATACAAGGTAAATATGCCATGCAAATCCCTTACATTCAGATATATTGCATAGCCAGCAACTATAACGCTCAGATTCGCTACCGTCATATCTCAACCTCCAAATTTAAAGTATTCGCCATTCTTGATCAAATCCTCAAGAATATGCATACGTTCCGTATAGCCATATCCCTTTTGCTCCAGATAGGTTGCAATACGGGCATACTCAATATAGATGTTCGTCATGAAAATACCAGGATCGTCACTTCCCACAACTATCGGTGGTGTCAACATACCTTCCTCATCAAGATCATCACCAAGCCATTTATCCAAATGATGCTCTTTGCTTTCACGATAAAAACTGATAGCTGTGTTGCTCGTCAACAGGACTTCCAAGGCTACACCTTTCATGGCAATCTTGTTAAGCACCAGCTTTTGAATATGATACAGATTTTCTGCCGTAAAAAGTCCTTTCTCAATATCCACGTCGCAAAGCCTGTTATATTCCTCCTTCACGCTCGTGTCGAAATGATACTTACGGTAAAGTCTCTTTGCAGCCGTATTGTCCTCGAACATTCTCGTCACCTTTTCCATCTCCGCAAAGTCAAACTTATCTATATGGGTGTAGCCGCGAAGGATATCACCATCATATTTTCTGAAAGCCCAGGCATCCGTCATTTCCTTGATACTATTGAATGTGCCATAGATTTCCTTATGTAAATCCATAATCCGATTATGAAGTTTGGGCAGCAACTGTATCAAGTCGTTATATTTGTTTTCATTGTCGGAAATCAAATGGTAGGCAACAATCAAATCGTCCAACCATTCACCCTTTCTCATTTTCACCGTCTTTCCCATACGGTTCATCCAGAGCGAAGGTTCTATTCCTGCCGCCGTACCATGACCGATGCGGTCGCCTTGTTCCATATCCAAGAAATCCACAGCTTCCACCATCATACGAAGACCGCTCAACAAGTGAACAAAGTCCTCACCTGCATGAAAAGTTATCTGAATGTCTTTCTTCCTTTCTCTCCATTTCTTGCGAAGCCAATGAAAGGTCGGTGCAAACACCTCAGGTCCAGCATCCATCTCATTGGCTGCGGCATCAATGCCCACAACCTCACACTCTTTGATGTTCTTGTATGAGGCATATAGCATCATCAAATAAAGAGCATGACCTTTTCTTCGAATACCTTTACGTACCTCCCGGTGTCTTATCTGCCTGTCAGTTGGTTTTGTATCTTTCTGCTTGATAAAGTGAGCCACCAGTTGAAATTTGGGAGCAAAGCCTTTGCCGAACTTATCCACCAACCTTGTCTTGTAACTCTCGTATCCATTTATGATACCCTGCACTAAAGCAAGATTTTCATAGAGTGTACCCTTTGGTGAAAAACGTCCCTCGATATGCTTCAGAAACAGAAAGTCATTGTCGTAGCTCAGTTGTCTTAAACGGCTTTCTATATTCTTTTCCTCATGTCGCCACCTGAATCCGTTTTCTGTCACCATTTGGAACTGCTTGAATCCCTTTTGCCATTCCTGTTGCACCATCATCTTGTGAATACTGCCAAGAATCAAGATGAGATGGTGAAAGCTCTTCACGGTCTTCCCATCCAATTCTCCAGCATCCATCAGCTTAAGAACCTTCAAATAGAAATATGCCCCAACAGCCAACTGCGGATTGTCATTTTTCCCATATGAAGGATGCCAATATTCGTATGGGAAAGAAAAAGGAACTTTTCCCTTGGAGTATTTGGGAATCATATGAATGATCGTATTCAACAGTTTCTTTCCTGTTCGTATCCTGTTCACAAAGTCATTCAGAGGCACTGTTGTCAACTGTTCCCTCTGCATCCTCACGAAATACTCGTTCCAAGCAGACCTAAATGAATATACCCATTTCTCCACATTGCCGATTTGTGTCCACCAGATATAATCTGTCTCTGCCGTACCATTGATATGGATATGCAAATCTACCAATCCTTGTTCATCCGCCACCATCTTTTCAAGGTCTCGGTTGTAAGGTCGCTTGGTAGCAGTGGTTGCAAAATTACTTTTCAGAACCTCACGAAAGAACTTGCACTCATTCTTTTCAAACTTAGCGTCATCCAAGAAGAAGGCTGCTTCAATCAGCAATGGCGGAAATACTCTTACCACCTCCATCCATTCGTCAAGCATCTCTTTCTTTACATACAGATTACCCTTCAAGTACATCAGATAACGCTTCGCCAAGTATTTCAACGACTTGACGATGAGTTGCGACAGGCTGCATTTGGCATCACATCCCAACTCTCGCATTTCCTCCTCAAATGCTCCTTCAAAGCAATAATCTGGCTTATAAACATCCTTTGCCTTGCCAAGCATATAGAGCCGTCGGCGTATTTCACCTACCGAAACTTGCTCGCCATGCTCATAAGCAACTAATGTCCAATCATCACTAAGGATGTATGCAGAAAAAGGGAGTTTCATTTTAGTTTTCAGATTTTAATCGGTATAAGCCATTTCATTCATTACATTCAGAAAGTCAGGACCATATCCTGCACTGTCTATAAATTTAGGAATCTTTTGAATTCCCTGTTCAGACAAGTACTTATATCGTTTCTCATCCAATTCACGATGGAGTTTTTCGTTTATTTCTTCCAAATTATCCTTACTTTCATGCAACTTTCTCAATTGTGCGTACAGTTCATTTTCGTCATAATACGCATATTGGATGAGCAGCAATTTTTGAGACTCCAGACTTTTCAAATTTTCATTCGCTTGCATTCGTTTCTCAGGAGAAACTTTTTTGTTGCTGGCCTCCATCTTCTGTAGCGTTATGGTTCGCTCCACATCATTGAGACTGTTGAGGAAGTTCAACTTTTTCAGAATGTCGTCAATTTTGCTGCTCAATACATGAATTTCACTTGTATTCCGCTTGATTACACGTTCTTTGAGCTTCTTTTGTTGGTACAAGATGTATTGATACAACTCTACAGGTGCTTGTCCTTCACCTTGTCTCATCATTGCCAATATGTATGGATCGACATAACTTTGGAAAATTGGACACGATGTCAACCACGCAGAAAAGCTATTCTCGTTTGATATGTTATTGTTCTTTCCGCTTCTCAAAAAGGCCTTGTAATTTGATAAGAAAGTCTCTTCGATGTTTCCATCACAATCAAGTGTCATTGATTCCAATTCCCCTCTCACAATGGCATCCTCTATAATGCAGGCATTCCAAAGAGTAAGTATATATTTGCTCAGACTATTTCCTATCTCAATATTTTCGACCAAACTTTCTGGTGACACCTCATTGAGATTATTGTAAAATCTCGTAAAAATACGGTCCAAGCAATAAGGTGTCACTTTACTTACCTTTCGGAAATCAAGAATCCAATGATATATGTATGCAGCCATTGCATGACCATTGGAAATGGCCGTATTGCGCTTTTTAGATTTTGCACTTGTGGAATAATGGGTAAACTTTCGGTTGTTATCATCAACAGGTTCGACAAAATAATGAATTTGTGAGAGATGCAACATTTTTGTATGTATGGCATTGACTCTCATAATTTTCAAAGTGTCAGGCTCATTTCCCTCATCTATACTTTCGTATGCCTTGAGGATTTCCCCGATGGCTGCAATCAAACGATAAATGGAAAACATTTTCGTTTCATTTTTGTTCTGTGCAACCGTTACAAGTTGGCATAGTTGTGACAATTGTCCTTTGATACCTTGTAATGTATGTACTTTCTGCTCAAAGATACCAACACCAGCCATTGTATTCACAGACTGGCCTTCTAATTCGGAATTCAGTTTAGCATTGGTGTATGCCAGCACATTACCCAATACTTTGCTGATGCCAGAGTCATGATATATATGTGCAAAATCGTTTATCTGCTTGCCTTCTTCTCCCAATGTCAACAACACTTGACGGACAAATGACACACGTATCCAAAAGTCGAAAGCAATGGATGGATTGATATGAATCTGCCTTGTGCAAGAAGCAGCCATAGCCAAAAGGGCATTGCTTTGGCTGTCACTTTCCAAGTTAGGTAACATGTGACTGCCTGTAGCCACGATATCGTTATCCACCAAGAATTTCATAATCCATGCCGCATAGTTGGAAGTCTTCGACATCAGATGTTTGTTGTCTGCCGAAAACTGGTTGATATAGACTTCAAACACTTTCAATACCCTGTCTGTCAGTTCTACTTTGGCTGTTTCCATATCTCTGTTTGCTTTAGGTGTATTCAAAAGAAAATCATCATAAATAGCCAACAGACGATATTGGTTGCGGAAAGGTTGTCTCAACAAGTGGTTGACAAAAATGTCCGTGTCAGCTTGATTATTGAAAATCAAGTCCAAACGATTCAACATTTCTCGGTAAACACTCTTGATGTCCTTTGCCTCACTGTCTTCATCCGAAAACTTAATCCATAAAGAATATTTCATGGATACAGGAACCCGATTATTTGTTGATGTGTTGTCCGAAATCTTATTGAGTCGATACTTCTCATATACATTATCCAGAAAAATACGATGCTCAGGTTTTATCATCTTCTGAAGATATTGGGTCTCCAAGCGATGCACCATCTTTCTGTAAGCCGCACGTTTGCTATCTTCCGCAGGAGAATTGGAGTATTCCTTCTCCAAAAAATCCTTTTCAAAGAATTTCCAATAGTTCTGTCTTACAGTCATACCGTATAGATTGGCATCACCAGTCATCACGACAATAATCTGTGGCGAGGTGAAATAAAGACGGATAGTCTCCAATATCTCAAAGGTCTTTTCAATATTCACGTCACAATCGTCAAGGATAAACAGCAAGGACTTCTTTTCTAGAATGCTCAAAGCCACATTGATATACTCATGGAAACGGCGTTCCAAGTCCTTTGCTTTCATGGCAAGATTCACAAAGTTATCTGCCACATAGTCCACATCCGTCCAGTCCGCATACATCCCAATTTTTCCCACACCATCAATGATAGGAAGAGCCTCGTACAGAGCTGTAGTTGCTTCATCAAAACGTTTTCGAGCAATCTCGCTTTTATCCTCCATCAAATACAGGAACTTACTGTGAATAGAAGCCAAGAAGCGAACCATAAAGTTCTCCTTTTTCTGAATTTGGTTAGGCTCAATCACGTCTATCACAACGAGCTTGCTACAGTCGATACCATGAAAAACATCTTGATTCACATGCTCACGAATCAACTTCTTCAAAGATTTCACGAAAGTTGTCTTTCCTGCGCCACGGCGAGCAAAGATAGAGATGACATCATTTTCCGACTTGATCTTTTGGGATGGATTATATTCTCCATATTCCATCCTCTCTTTGATGATTCTGCAAATCTCGTCAATCTGCCTTTGGTGTATCAATGCTTTCTCATCGCATATCAAACCATTTTCCTTCATCTTCTTCATGTCAATGAAGGTAGAATATCTTCCGTCATTCATAACCTTGTTAGTTTTTGATTGTTATTATTAAAAGGGCTACTAGGCTCCATCCCCGAAAAGTAGCTTAAATAAAAAAGGGGAGAGGGAGCCGTTCGCCCGTAGATCTATTATCTTATTCCATGTATCTTTTTCCATAAAGCAAACCAAGTTCTGAACAAAGGTTCGCTCAAAGCCTCTTTAGGATAATGCTTCACGAAGCGTAAGTTGCGCAAATTCATTCTGAAATAGCGATGAAGTTTGCCTTCATGCTCCTTGCTTCCAAGTCGAGTATCATATTGACCGAAATTGCCTCCTTGCATGATTTCAGCCAACAAAAAACGCCCTTCATTCACCACATTTATAGGAGTAATCATTTTCTCCTCTGGTAACCCCAAAGTTTCATGCAGCACATACATCACAGCCCCAGCAAACTTCCATAAACCAAGATATTTCAGCTCACGCTGCAATGCCGTCAGATTCTTCACTCTTCCTTCTTCACTCTTCACTAAAACAAAGTAGTAGTCTATTAATTGACGTAAGCCAATACCTTCAGTAAACACATGGCGATAGAGATGAGAGAGTATGTATATGACATTGAAGCTCATCGTTGGCACTGTAATTTCCCCATACCCATCTGGTAATGTAACTACATTCGAGCATTGCAAATCCATTACCTTCCCGAACCATTTCTGCATCCGGCGATTATGAACAGGAAAGAACATGTACGAAGGAATGAAATGCACCTCTATCGCCGTCTTCATCACGGGAAAATCCACATGATGATACCGCATCACCTGATTCGGGCACACTCGATCAACATACTTCATGATTTTCCTGCGACCACCCGAAAGATAGATATCGATGTCCCCGGGAGTTCGCATATAAGGGTCGGGATAAAGCAAAGCATTCCCTTGACCCTTCAAGATGCAGTTTACAAAGCCCACGTTCTCGAAGTTCTGGCAAACCTTCATGGAATCCTGAAACAGTTTGATATTCTGTTTTCGAATCTGTTCCGCCATAGCCATCCATTGCATCAGTAGCTTTTGCTCTGGTGCCAACTCCTTTGGCAACCGCTTGATACCATGAAACAGAACACCAAGCAAAGCCTGCTTCTGTGCGATACGATACAGCTCCTTCCAATCCGCTTCCTTCAAGGAATCAGGTATTTCCTTGGCAGAACCAATGCAGAATCGCAAGAAATCAAAGAAAATCTTTTGTTGTTTCAACATAAAGTTGTACTTTTGCACGCATGAAAGAGAAATTACAAAGAGCCATCGGTCATATTATACTGACGCTCCTATTCATCATATTACTTCCCATGTCGGTAGTCTTCACCCCCATTCACTGGCTGTACAAGACTATCCGAAGATTTTTTCTGCGATAAACCTTGCAGGAAACAGCAAGCCTGCCATCACATAACGCTTACGGGTATGCGGCTCCTTCCACATTCGATAAACAAAGCGAAGATTCGTCTTATCCACCCATGCCGGATAATAATCTATCTCATTCTTGGAAGTCTGATGGATAAATCCACCACAGGTAAATCCGACACCCTGATAACCGGTATTCTTTACTTTTATCAGGAACTTCTCCTGCATCAAGGCTCCCATACCAACTATCAAGAAATCTGAATTCAGCTTAACGATATGCTTTGCCTCCTCATCCATTTCCTGTTCTGAAGCAAAGTAACCATTACGATAACCGGCAAACTTCACCTTTGGATACCTCTCACGGAATATCTCCACAGCCTTCTTCACCTGCTCCTGCTTAGAAGCCACAATATAGATGGTCTTTCCATGTTCCTCTGCATACGAGAACAACTCCGGTGCCATCGAAGTCATATCAAAACTTCTTCGAGTCACCAACTTGCCATAAACCAATTTGATGGCTTTCACCAGCAAGCCACCATCGGCAAAAATACCATCCATCTTACCAAACAGTTCCTTATTATCCAGAGCTGTGAGATAAGATACAGGATTAAGGTAAGTATAGACCTTACCTTTTGTTTCAAATATCTGATGAACGGAAGACTTTTCCGTTGCTAATATTTTATCTACAAGTATTGATTTCATTTAACAATACATTTTTAATACGCATACTTCAGCCATCCAAATCCTTTTACATCTTTCATTCGCATGATAAACTCCGATGCCAAGAAACAGAAAGCTATGGTCACAACAAACAAAAGAGGACCATTCTCCCATCCGAATAACTGCTTTGGAATCTTCTTAAAGCAATCGTGAATCACATAGAAAAGTATACTATAAGTTCTGAATCTACGATATAACTGCGGATGCTCAGGCAACTGCCATGTATAGGCCGCAACAAACAAAGCAACAACACAAAGAATATTTGGCACAATAGGAATAAAGAAAGATAAAATCAAGAATAGCAGTACTGCCACCCATGCAAAACCATTCCTTACCTTCTCCATCCAAGTTATTACAGATTTATTGGCCATAACATATCCTAATGTTATCCAAAGCAAACCGCCAGGAAACGATAAATTAGGTGATTTGAAATCATTATACCAATCATAAAGGACAGCCCATTCAGAAGGTAACTCTTTGACATAGTGTAAATACAAATATACCAGCAATGGCAAAATTATTACCAAAACGTCTTTCTTGAACAATCGGCTTAATCCCCAGACCATAGGAACTCCTACAAGCAATGCCCCTAAGAACCAACTTGCATCAAACATATTTCCGAAGAAGAAATCTCTTATTATATAAAGAGGTACCCATACAGTAAACGGATGGAAATACTCCTTCTGCAAATATATAATCGGACTCCATATCACACACCAAAATAGGTATAAAATACAAAGTCGTTTTATAAAATGCAAGACTAGATTCATCTGACATTCTGCGTATCTAGCTTTCCTAAAAAACAAGAAAGAAGAAATCACAAAGAATGTCGGAACTGCCAGACTTTCAATAGGATGAATCACATAATTTTGAAAAATGGGGGGGGTAATGAGATAACCTTTCACATGAATATCCACGATTAAGAATGCCATGATAAATTTCATGACATCAATACCCGAAATGATTTTCTTTGGTTGCATTTAAAATACGTATTTGTTCTTTATAAATTTTCTTTAAGATAAGCAATAGAACGTTTCTTTTCCTCAGCTATCTTTATATTAACAGGTTCATAATCGATACTAGTATTCATAATACCAGGAAGTTTACTTACATCATTAGCAATTCTGCCTTCCAAGCCAAATTGTTCTAAAAGATGAGTAAGCTTATTACTATTCATACCACGAACAATTGTACAGAATTGCTTGTTGAACTTGATTGAAAATACAGAACCATGGAATGTGTCTGTTACAATACATGTAGCGTGTTTGAAATAAGCCAACACCTCAAAAGGATGTGGAACTATAGTCATATTACACCATGGAAAATAATGACCAATACTTACCAGTTTTAAGCCTTTATTCTTAGCATAAGCTCGAATGGCATTAATTTCATTTTTATCAGTAATACGCCCAGGGTAAGTATAGACTATCATGTAATCTTTCAAATTCACAGATGCAGGCATATGCTTAGTATAGTCGTAGATAAGAACAGGATCCACATTCTTGTTTGGGATGCTACCCGTCAACTTCTCCACAACTTTCACGCTATTCGCATCTCTAACGGAAATCTTATCAATATTTTTCAAGAGACTAGACACAGTATCCTTGATACCTAGTTTTTCCAGCTTAGGCACAGTAGTAGCACCAAAAGAGGCAGCATAGGTTATCACCTTATGTGCATTCAAACCTTCTCCAAATAACTGCTTAGAAAAGCCAAACCAGGTTTTTTGGGCACAATTAAACACTTCATCACTACCAATGACTACGGTATCAAAATGCTCTGTTGTAATACCTTTCTTTACTCCCAATTCCGGCAAAAACTCTTTGGAAAAACGACTTTGAAACTGATAGATGTACTTAAAGCGGTTCACAAAATCCAATCCCCATAATCTTTCAACCAGCAGATGAATCTTATGGAATTTACTAATCTTATAATCGCCAAGCTGTTCACCAGGTACAATGTTCACGAACTCACACTGATGCCCTAAAGCCTCAATATTACTTTTCAACGAGAATGCCTGGAGGAAAGAACCATAGTTCTTTACCTCCTGCATTGATAATATGCCTACTTTCATTATGCCTCCTTACTAAATTTTCTGATACGGAAATGATTGATAACCTTTGCTGCCATATATGGAGAAACAGCAAATAAGATTCCTCTTAATTTCTGCTGCAAAGAGATGGGTGCCGACAAAGCACACAATGCATTTTTCTGGCAGATAGTCTTAACACTATCGTAAAGTGCCTTATACTCTTTCGTTACACCACATCCCACCATCATATTTAAACAGTCACAATGAGAATGCCAATTACTAAAGTTCCATGCCTTTTGAGTTTCACTTGATTTTGAAACAAGTTTATCTTTAATATAAAGCTGGGCTTTTATGCAACTATGAATAGAATATTCTCTGAACTTAGAGGCTCCACTTTCTGGATCACCCACACGGTAATGATATACGTTATGATGGCCCATAGCTACACGCCTAGCTCTTTGAAAACATTCTATAGAATATGCAAATCCTTCTCCATTGAAAAACTCAGGAACAAAACGGATATGGTATTTTTCTATCAATTCTCTACTTATCATTTTATTCCAAGGGGCAATAATAATCTTGTGATAAAGCATATTGATTGCAGTCTGCTCTCCACTTAATACTGTAACATAATCATTACGTCCATCATCAAGTTTGATTTCTCCAAAAAACTTATCAGCAGTAGGCGTAGCTGCTATTTCTGCATTATTATCTTTTATTAGTCTATAGAAATAGCTCAGATAATCAGGAGACAGTAAATCATCTTGGTCAATAATGCAGACGTATGCACCTTGCGCCATATCAATTCCTACATTGCGTGAATTACATACTCCTGAATTCTCTTTGTGAACAACCTTTATACGCTTGTCTTTAGCAGCATAACTGTCTAATATTGTACCGGAGCTGTCTGGTGAACCGTCATCAACCATAATCAACTCAAAATTTGAATAGTCTTGTGCCAAAACAGAATCCAGGCAATCGGCAAGGTATTTCTCACCTTTATATACCGATGCCACAATTGATATTAATTCTTTATTTTCCATATTATCTTACGTCTGTTAATCCTCTTCCTCCTGATATATATAAAGTATCACCCACTATCATATTGCCAAGTCCACTAACCATCATTACGGCATAATCAGCTACTTCACTAGGTAATACATAGCGTTGATTCTTATTATCTTCTGTCCATACGCTATCACCTTTTTGATAACCAAGCAAAGTTGTAGCAGTTGAACCTGGAGCAATCGCATTGACAATGATACCATACTTTTGCAACTGCTGCGCAAAACCAACAGTCATACCCTTAACACCCCATTTTGAAAGCCTATACGGAGACCATGCTGGTTCCAAAGCTGTTGAGGAAGAAATATTTAATATATGTCCTTTTATCTCATTACGAACCATATATTTGGCAACCTGTTGTGTCACAAAATACGTTCCTTTCAAGTTGACATTCATGATTGAATCATAATCTGCTTCTCCAACTTCGAGGAAGTCGTTAAATACAGTAGTAGAATGTATTCCAGCTGAATTTACCAGTATATCAATTTTCCCATAGCATTCAATAGCTTTCTTTACACCTTCTACAATCTTTGCATAAGAAGACAGGTTTATGACACATTTCTTAGACTCCCCACCAAGCAAAGCAAGCATCTTATCCAATTTCTGTTCATTAGTACCTGCAATAATCACTTGGCAGCCACTCTTCACAAATGCTTGTGCAATAGCGAAACCAATACCTCCGCTTCCACCTGTTATTAAAGCAACCTTACCTAGCAACAATCCTTCATTAGCGGGATGCTCTATAGGAACATAATTCTTAGCCTTACAAGCAACAACTGTTCCTTGTATTATTCTTTTTAATTTCTTCAAAGTTGACATGTTAATCTTCAATTTTATAATATTTTACCCAATCTATCTGCATTATTTGAGGGAGATTTTTACTTTCAGCAACATGGCTAGTAGCCCATGTACTACATGCTAGCGATAAATACAGTTGATATTTAATATTGCTTGGCCAGTTAGGCAAATCTTCCTTATTCCACTCTGAAACACTTTCACCATCTACCTTCATGACAATACTATTTTTTCGTATTTCCACAGCATACACATGCCATTGAGTTACATCATATTTTTTAATTACTTTAGGATATTGCTGATGCTTACCTAAGGCAGCATTGGTAAGATTACCCCATAGATGAAAGTTTGTCTGATACGTTGTAGCATTCTGCGTTGGCCAATGTTCTAACAAATCAATTTCTCCACTTATCCCATTGTCAGAACTTAGGGCCTTCAACCACATTGCAGGACGGCACTCCTTTGTTGCAGGAATCCTTGCACGAATTTCAAGTTTCCCATAACCAAAGGCAATAGCCTTAGGATTCGTCCAAATAGAAGATGAAGTAAAATTGCAACTCTTATAATTCTGCTTCTTTAATTTGAGATGAAGAATCCCCTTCTTCTGATAAAGATTCTCCTTCCTAAAAAAGACATTGTGACCTTTAAATTCTGCAATATCAACACCCCATATTTCCTTATTCAAATGCTTTCCTGAAAAATTATCTTTAAAGCATGGGCGACTTCCAAATGTTTGCGAAAAAGAAGAGTGGAAGATTGCTATAGAAAACAATAAGAAAAGCAATCTAATATTCATAATGGACTGCACTTAATAATTTACAATATTCTTTTTGGAACTTATCAAACGTAAATCTATCCTCATAAATTCTACGACTATATTTACACATTAAATTATATTTATTTTCACTGATAAGTTCCAAAGAATTGAGCTTTTCTACTAATCCAGCCCAATCATCCTTATCCAAGACTATTCCATTTTTCTCACTTTCCACTATCTCTGCATTTCCACCGACACGACTACATATAATCGGACAGCCCATCATGGTGGCTTCTATCAGAGTAATTGGTAATCCTTCGTGCCCTGAGAAAAGCATCATATAGTCACACTCCTGCAAGAGATGATAAATATCTGACCGATAACCAAGACTTTCAAAATGCGGATCATTTTTAGTCATCTCCTGTAAAGCATCATAATTAGGACCAGTACCAGCAAAAAGAATTTTAATCTTATCGCTTAACTTTCCCTTTAGATGTTCAACTATTTCTAGTTGCCTTTTTTGACCATTGATACGAGCCGGATAGAGTATCTTTACTACTCCACCATTATATGATTTGTGTGGTTTCGGATGAATATCCTCTACGCAATTATAAATCTTATGAATATTTTGCAACGGAACACCAAAGAACAGATGTAGGTTTCTTACACCTTCATCAGATATAGCCACCACTATCTTAGGCATGATAGACATTCTACGATGGTCACTAAACACATTATGGTGTATATAAACCAATTTGATATTCTGAAAAAATACTCGATTCAGCAACCAAAAGAAAGCCAAGAACTTTCTCTCATGCAAGATCACAATGGAATTTCGAAACATGAAGGGATTCTTGATTTTTACATATTCATCTTGCTGAATATCCAAATCCTTATGAAGCTTATCATAAGGAACAGTCCCGACTATTTTTGCATCATATTCTCCCATTATGGCATGATGCACATCCATAAAGACCTTTTGAACTCCTGTAACCTTAAAAAGTTCGGAGTTAAATGAATATACTTTTCTCATGTAAAATATTTTAAAAACATCTAATCAATATTTTCACCTACTTTCTTAATAGTTTTTTCCTTTTTGCTTCTACAAGCAACGCAAAGTGGTGCAAAAAACAACATGAGGGAAGCCCTATGTAAAAGTGTAAAAAACTTCTAGCAAAATCTAAAGCCACCAACTCATTGCACGCTCTACAGTAGGAGCCATGTCATAGTACTTGTATTCCGCCAATCTACCACCAAAGATAACATTATCTACTTTATCGGCCAAAGCCTTATACTTGGCATACAAAGAAGAGTTTACTTCATCATTCACTGGATAATATGGTTCCATACCATCCTTCCATTCAGTTGAAAACTCTTTTGAGATAACAGTCTTTGGAGTTTCATAAACCTCTTGACCAAACATCTCAAAATGCTTATGTTCAATAACACGAGTGTAAGATATCTCACGCTCAGTATAGTTCACAACCGCATTACCTTGATAGTTAGGTTTGTCAATAACTTCTGTCTCGAATCGAACAGTACGATAGTTGAGCTTGCCAAACTGATAATCATAAAATTCATCTATCTTTCCTGTAAAAACAATCTTGTCAGCAACACCTTCCCAATATGGACGATTCTCAAAGAAATCTATATTTGTTTTGGTCTCAATGCCTTCAAGTAAGCCATCAATCAACTTATTATATCCACCCACAGGAATACCCTGGTACTTATCATTGAAATAGTTATTATCGAAGATAAGACGAACAGGCAGACGCTTGATAATAAAAGCAGGAAGATCTGTACACTTTCTACCCCACTGCTTCTCTGTATAGCCCTTAATGAGTTTCTCATAAATATCTTTTCCTATCAATACCTGAGCTTGCTCCTCTAGGTTGCGAGGTACTGTTACGCCATCAGCTTGCATGCGTGCAACGGCTTCAGCCTTTTGCTCATCAATCTTAGCTTGCGCCTCCTCTGGCGTAGTTACCCCCCACATCTGATAGAAGGTATTCATATTAAAAGGCAAATTATAGAGCTTACCCTTATAGTTTGCCACTGGCGAATTCGTATAGCGATTGAACTCCACGATAGAGTTCACAAAGTCCCACACCTTTTTGTTAGAGGTATGGAAGATATGTGCTCCATACTTATGCACATTAATACCTTCGATATTCTCACAGTAGATGTTGCCACCTAAGTGAGAACGCTTGTCAATAACTAAACACTTTTTACCTTGCTTTTTAGCAAGATGAGCAAAGGTTGCTCCGAAAAGACCAGAGCCAACAATCAAGTAATCATAAAGTTTCATTACAATATATTTTTATAAAGAATTTATTAATTCTACATATTTTTTACCAAACACCTCTAATGAGAAGTTATTCTCAAATAACTTTCTGTTTTCATCCTGAAGTTTCTTTTTTTCTTCGTTTCCAATATGACTTAAAGAAACCACTTTCTCACACGCTCCGTCTACTGTTTTAAATGTAAATATACCAGAAGATCCATTTTTCTCAAAGTATTTATTTCCTCCAGTACTACTGGCTACAACAATAGTACCCAAAGAAAGAACTTCTAACATAATTAAATCGAAATAAGTTTCTTTATTAGGAAGAACAAATATATCAGAAGCTGCAATTATTGAGTGGGGATCATTAGTCCAACCAGCCTCAATCCATCTTGGATGTTTCAATCCAGACATAGGATATTCTACACCTGCTATAAGAAAATAAGCATTTGGAATTTCGGCTAAGACCTTCTTTCCAATTTCTTTAAGTACATCATAACCCTTCAAAGAATTATGCCTTCCAACATAACAAATAACATATGCATCTTGAGGAATTCCATATTTTGCGAAAATTTCTTGTTTGCTATGTTTTGCTATACAATTATATGTACCTGTCAACAAATATCTAAAACTGTCTTTCTTGAACTGTCTAATTTTGGAATATTCTTTCCAAGTATGATAATAAGGTTCTTCTGCTTCAGGACAAGGAAATATAATATAGTCAGCACGCATAAAAGCATATCTGTCAAAACGTACCAAATGCTTGAATAACCATTTCATATGTTTTTGATTCCAAGGTGTTAACATCTCAAATTTTTCCTGTGATAATACACTTGGTGAATGAGAAGTTAAAACAACCTTCCCCTTGTACTTTCTTAAAGCTCGACGAATTTCATACATTGATAGTGTTGAATGAAAATGAATTATGTCATACTTTTCTATATCAACTTCAGGATGATGAAAAGGATAATATAAGTTATAAGTCCATCTTAAAATATCTTTAATACTTTTAAAAAATTGACCATACCATTTTGTTTTAATACTATTACCTATAGAGTTAGCTTTTTGTAACATACTTGCATTCTTATGTATGTACTCAATATTGGGCACTTTCATAAGATCAAGCTGCTGTTTCAAAGCAAAATTGTAGCCACTAGGACCGCCTGTTTTTAACAAGCCCCCCTCACGCATATAAACTAATATTTTTTTCATATTTCTACATTTTTAATTACACATCCAAGATATTCATCATATTTTTTTCGACCATTATACCACAGATATATCATTTTGGCATTCATAATAACCGTTGGCTTATATACAGCATCTGAATCCCATGAACCTTTGGTCGGAGAAATTATCAAATTATTACCAGAACGTTCCCATTTCTTTCCGTCATTTGATTTTGCATAACAAATTCGTGCAACATCTAAGTTCTGGTATCCAATATAAAACATCAAAAGTTCATTTTCAGACAATTCTGTCACATGGCATCCACCTATTTTATATTTTTCCCATTCATGTTGTAAATTTGGTTTCAGAACCGGTTCTTTATATTTGTTCCAACATATTCCATCACTGCTTTCAGCATAACAAATAACGTCAGGTTCATAATTATCTCCAGCAGAATACCACATTCTATAAAGTTTTCTCTGTGAATCCCATAAAACAGACGGATTCATGACAGAAACACCTTCAAAAGATTCTTTTGCTGAAATAATTGGATTTTCAGAACATCTGATAAAATGAATACCATCATTGCTATATGCATATCCTATTTGCGAAACTTCATTTTGTAAACCACAATACCACATGTGCCACTTGTTGTTGGCGAAAAGGACACAAGCACGATTTACAATATTTTCCCAAGTATCAGATATGCCTTCCAATACTACAATTGGCTCATTCCAATGTATTCCATCCCAAGAGTCAATTTTACCTATTGCTCCATTCTTTCTAAAAGAAGCATATATACTAAATTTTCCATCTACAAATACAGCATAGGGATCATAGACCGTTCCTGTTTTTTTATCACCGAAAAACGGACTGTTTCCATATTTTTTCCACCCATTATTTTCTGGAGAATAGTCATAACGATGGCGTTGGTTCAAATAACGCCTTATACGATTCTTTATTTTATTAACTAATAGTCTTTTCATTGCACGATATCATCTAACCAACAATTTTTTCTTAATTTTAAAATATAATTTTAATGGAAATGTGCATGATTTCTTATTTATATAAGAAAAGTGCTCCAAAGTCTCATTACAAAGACATCTATCATATATATACTTATTCCTTGGATGTTTAAGACATTCATGACTTGGTATCCATCGACAAAAGCCTTTTAAATTTTCATTTATGGTGTTTTTTTGCACCTCATCAAAGTCATACCTTGAAAAGTTCTCAAGCACCCAAATCACACGCAGAAAATACAAATCATAAATGTAAGCTACATTTTTGAATTTTTGTAAAACTAACATCTGCATTTTTCGTATTATATCAGATAGAGTATTTGCAGCTTCATCTGTTGCTTTATCTTTCAGATTAGTTAGAATAGAATTACTTCTAATATTATAATAAAGCGTGACATCTGAACACAATGTTATTTTTGAGGCTGTAGCACGGGCTACAAAATCAAAGATATAATCCTCAAAAATTTTATGTATACAACAAATCTTATTAGTTCTTAAATATTCTACAAGATATAACTTGTTCCAAACTTCAATATGCATATCTGGAGAATGAATTACCATATAAACACCTGCTGCGGAAGTTTCTATAGTTTTGTTTGGATAAATATTTTTACCAATTTCTCGCATACTATCTTCTTCAACTCTTAATGTTGAACCTACAGTAATATCACTTTTTGTCTCTTCTGCTTTAGCATAGAGAATAGATAGACAATTTTCTGATATCCAGTCATCACTATCCAAAAAAAATAAATATTTTCCCCTTGCATTCTCTATAGCAGTATTACGGGCTGGACCTAATCCCAAATTGGTCGAATGCCTAATAATACGAGCGTAACTTCCTCTTTCATGCTCATTCAAAATGCGATTTACAATTTGCATACTCTTATCAGAACCACAATCATCAATAATTAAGATTTCATAAGGAAAAGCAAAATCTTGATTCAAAGCAGATAATAAAGATTTTTCGATATACTTTTCTACATTATATACAGGAATAGCTATTGTTATTACATTGTCCATAATCATTTATTTAAAGAAGAAAACCATTCATTAACATTTTCTACAGAAAAACACTTAGCCTGTTGTAATGCAGCATTTTTCATAACTTCAACCTCAGCTCGATGAGTAGACAAATAATTAATCGCCTTTACAAAATCATCAACTGTATTCTGACAAAAAATCGCATTTTCCTTAGTACAATAATCACGAATTGAGCCAGTATCACTTACAACTTGTGCAAGTCCCATTGCCAAAGCAGTCGTTATAACATTACTTCCAATGGTATCATCCATCACACTAATTGACACATCAGCCATATCCATTTGATGTCTTAGTTCGTCTTCTGAAAGAAATCCTAATACATGAACATTAGGTGTAGCAGGAAACAACCCATCTACATTTTTATTTCCTTTACATATAATCCACTCAACATCAGGAGTAGAAGCCACTATTTCAGAAAGTAAAGGATAATTTCTAGCCATAGCACCAATAGTTATAACTTTAAGAGTTACATTTTCTTTTTTATTTTGACTCGGATGATAATACACTCTATCAACATAATGAAAACCTGTACTAATCTTTTTACAAGAAACTCCATTCTTTTCAAAATACATAGATAAAGAAGACCCCAATGTTAACATCTTATCTATGGGAAAACTCCACTTACGAATTAAAGTTGGATAATCTTTATACTTTTTTTCTGCAAAAGTAGGAGTTAAATGTGATAATGCATAAATTTTTATCCCTGGATATCTTTTTCTAAGATACTTGGCTAATTGAAACTGAGAAGTCTCGGGAAAAAGGTACTCTAAAAGAAAAACCTCATCATTCTCTGAAAAATATGGAACATTTTTCTTTACCAGTTTAACAAAAGAATAAGGATAAATCCATTTTTCATATATTTTACGAATTCTTCTTCTTAAAAATCGTGTACCAATCCAACCAATCTCTTTAATATCAACAGGACATGCTTTTACTATTACCTTATAATCTTGTGGATACATTTCCTGTAACAAATTACACATATGCAACATGCCTGCATGGTTGCCATGTGTACTTGGCCAATCTTGAACTATTAAATATTTCATACTTTTTGTATTGAGTCTATTAAAAATTGAGCAGATTCTTTTCTCTTGTTTTCTAATATTAAGTTTACTTGTTTCCAATTAATCTTTTCATTAGAAATTCTTATAGCATCTTCCTTACTTTTTGCAATTCTAGATTGTAAATCAAATCCCTTAAGCAAAGTGTCAAAACGGTCTAACCCTCTGTCTACATTTGCATATACAATAAATGGTTTATTAAACAAGATACTAAATACTGTGCCATGAAAAGAATCCGTTATAACAATATCAGAAAAATAAATTCCAGACAACCAACTTTCCATAGAAGGCATAATATAATCTTCTTTTTTCCATTTACTAACATCAATAATATGATATGCCTCAATATTTTGCAATTTACTAACAGATTCTATCATTTCTGATGCTATTTCTGAATCATCTAATACATAACAGAATATTTTACCTTTCGACAACAAATCAGGCTTCAAAAATGGAAGATAAGAATTCACCTCCAATAACATCGTAGGGTCTAAAACGACTTTCGGTAAAACCTCACTCTTTAAATTCCATTTATTTATAATACTAATACCAGATTCTTCTCTAACAGAGATGGCTTCAAAATTACTCAATAAGGACGCACAAATAGCTTCCTCTTTTGGAGTATACTTAGGGCTATCAGAACCAAAAGATGCGGCATAAGAGATCTTTCGGACACTATCATCAACAAAGTCAAAGAAATAATTACTTATCTTTGGTCCATAGTCGGGTCTCCAAACTTGGTCACTTCCAACAATTACAATATCAAACTTACCTTTTGCAATTTTCCGAAGTTCTCTGTCTGAATACAGAGGCTTAGTTATCGGAAATATCCACTTATCAACAAATGGCATGATCAAGGCTCCTTTTTCACGAAGTTCCACTTCTTGATCCATTAAGAATCTTTTATGTGGTTTCCCCAAAATTCCTAATAATACTGCTTTTGCCAAATGACGAAATCTTATTGCAAAAGAACGTCTATTGTGTTTTCTGCAAATTAAAGTAACATCATGTCCTTCTAATTTAAGAAAACGAATTAATGCAAAAGCCTGCAAATAGCCACCATAATTATTATTGAATGGCAACGTTAAAATTCCTATTCTCATTTGTTTTTACACTTTTTTCTTAATTGCAACAAAACTACGCTTTTCATTTCAGAATTTAAACCTAAAAACCAGATAGCAATACTTGTTGTTATTATACAGACACATACCATTAATACGAAATGGAAGAAACTACTTTCTAATCCAATATCAAGCATAGAAGCCAACGTAATCGGTATAGGCACAGACGCAACAGTAACCAATAAACATGGTTTGAAAACAGAAAATACTTCTGTCCAGGTATAGGAGCATATACGTACTATCAATACAGGTTTGATGATAAATGCTAATAAAGCATAAGTAAATATGCTTGCCCATGAAAGTGTAACAGGCGAGAAGCCACATTTGAATAGTACATAAATTACAGGGAAACGTATCAATCCAAGAGTAGGCGAGAGTAGAGCATTCTCCCTTAACTGCCCTTTAGCATATAAAGCTGTATAAAAAGACGTATCAAAAACTTGCAACAAACTCTGAATAACTATCAGCTGCAAAAATATCACAGCATACTCCGGTACAATTCCTAACCAAATCTTTAGCAAAGGTGCAGCAAGTATACATATTGGCAAAGAAAGGACAAACATTAAATAATAGCTAAACTTTGTTGATTGGAGTAAAAGCTGCTTAGATCCATTTAAATCACCAGAAGCTAGTCTCTTAACTATCTGTGGATTTACAGCTGTTCTGAAATTATTCACAAACTGATTTGCAGCCATATTTACCTGAATGGAAATTGCTCTTGCTGCAACAACTGCAGGTGAAAAAAACATATTCAACAACAAAAGTATTCCTTGACTATTCAAGGCAATAGAACAATTGGCAAACAAACTCCAACCCGAAAATTTTGCTATATCGATAAAAATATCTTTATCGAAAAATAAGCAAAACTTAGTTTCCTTGAAGTTTTTCTGACAGTACATACGATAAAAGATCATCAACCCCACTTGTACAACAAACAAAAGTACGGCATATAGCTTTAATCTATCAATTCCCCCAATAACAAGTAAATAACAAATCAACAGTTTCAAACATACTTCTACTATACTCATATATGCATATACAGACATCTTTTCATGTGCAATAATAGAAGCATTATATGGAACCTGTGTCAAACTAAACACTGCAGTCAAAATAGAAATATGAAAAGCAAAATAAGCAGCATCTAATCGAGCTATTGGAATCTGCAGTTTAGAACCTATAAACCAAACACCAAAACATTCAGCTATTAACGCTATTATAATTGCCAATAAAATATGAATTGTTAAAGTAGTTGCAAAAGTTTTTTTTAATTTTAAAAAGTTTCCGGTTCCTTGTTCAAAGGTCAGAAAACGAGAAGAACCATTACTCAAAGCTCCATTTACAAAAGCCAATAATCCCACAATGCCACCTACCGATTGATATATACCATAATCATCAACACCCAAAGTTCTAAGTATCACTCGGGATGTATAAAGAGAAATAACCATAGTAAGCAAAGAACGAATATATAAAAAAATCGTATTCTTTGCTATCGTTTTATTGTTTGTTTTTATTTCCATTTTAATATTTTTTTATTATCCGTTGTTGCAAGAATAAACATACAAAGGATTATTGGACTTTCATACAAAGTACTACTGAAGCATCCATGAATAAACTCTGCTATAAATAAAATACCCCAAATAGCATACTTGTTATATTTTTTAACTGAAACATACACTTTCCTTATCGCTATGTAAATAACATACAAGAAAAAAGGGATGCTTCCAACAAGTCCCATTGTCATCAATGATTCCAGCCATATATTATGAGGATGTAGTCCATACATAAATGATGTGGAATATGGAGTGAATAGCTTTGGATAAGTACCCCATATTAATCCTTTGTCGATTTGCTCAATAGCATATTCCCAAATATCATCACGTCCATTGTTATCACCTAAATAGTATGCAACTTTTGAGGTTTCAGCCAACCTTTTACTAAAAATGGACATAATATCGAATACGGAATCTATGTTAAGTATAATAAGCCAATAAATCACTATACCCAAACAACTGTACAAAACTGTTTGTTTCCAAGTTTTATTGGCAATAAGATAAATTAAACAGCATGGTCCTACAACAGACAATAATGCTCCACGCTTACCCAACATCAATATTAATATAAAAGATAAAACAAAACAAAATCTTCCCATATTAACGTATCTTCTGCTTTTATCGACTAGAAGGAACAAAGAAAAAACCGCAATCTGTACAAGATAATATGATAACGTTATAATCGTTACATTCCCACTAAAAACAGTTGCTTCCATAGAAATGAAATCAAATCCTACAGATTGTAGCAGTTGGACTATTATAATCAAAGACAATACGCTGTTTATTACTATATATTTTTTTACAAAATCATAGATATCAAAATTACAACGAGATACTAATGTTGAAATACAAAGAAAATCTATTGTATAAAACCAAAGTTGTCCCGTATAATTCAAATTGAAAATTTTTGTTAAAATCGGATAACTGTATAAAACATGAATAGTAAAAAGAATTAGATATAATAACCAGATTGATAGTATTACTTTTTTTCGTTTCAGAATCAAACTAAAGCCAAATGCCTTTATAGATTGAATTAGCAATAATAGCTCAAGGAATATTCTTATTTTATATCCATGATTTATCATAAAGCTATAATTTGAAAATATAGCGTTTATGCCAAACCAAGATAAAAGAATTAATGACAAATAATTTAATAGTGAATATGCTTTCATCTTATATTTCTAAATCCTATTAATATTGGAAAGTATTTTATTATGATTTCTGTTAATAAATATGTTAATAACATACCACAAATTGAAATTATCAACAAATTGCCCCCCCCCGAATAAATGGTGCATAGTCAACATTATTTGTTTATGAAATCCTAAAGGAACTATCATGCCAACTGAATATACATATACAGCATTGCATTTAATTTTGCTTAATATTTTTGAAATAGCCAACACAGAGGATGTTCCAATTATTCCAGAAAGAATAAAAACAAATGGGTATTTGCCAAAATAATTAACATTAATAGACATGCCTTGTTTTGTGGAAGGATCCAAGCAATATCTATCTATAAACAATAATATCGCAAAACTAATAATAAATATAAAGGATGTCTTCACAGTTCCTATATTGTCTAATCTTAACCAAACGTTCTTGAAATGCATTCCAAAATAAAAAAACATCAAACCTACAATACTCGAATCTAATCGTAAAGGCAATATATCTCTGTTAATACTCATCACGCATAGAGCTATTAAGAGAGATACACACACACTAGCTCTTGAACAGCCAATAATGTGTACAACACATCGAACCATAAACATTGAGTACAGAAACCATAATGGACCAGCAGGAAACAAGTGAACCTTATAATAAAAATCTCCCCCAAAAGCGATACCTGCCAAATATCGAACAATTTCTTTAAACGGAAGTCCGTCCCATAAGCTATAATAAATAATACCGTCTATAAGACAGATCAAAATATATGGCAAAAGCAAATTACAAAAATCTTTTCTTATTGCCTCTTTTATTGAATCCTTTTTATGGTATAAAATTCCTGATATTATAAAGAATAATGGCATATGATATAATGTAACAAAATGCCCAATTTTCCAATCTACAGACTGTACTGAAAAAGGGATCTCATAATAATATACATAATGTCCTATGATAACAGAAAACATACCAAGGACCTTCGCCCAATCCAAAAAATTAGGTCGATTTTTCAACAATTCTTGACCAGCCATATTACAATATACTAAAATCACAATTATCAGGATTGTATCTTAATCGAGAATTGATATTTATAGAATCTATGTATTCCATATCAGAATCTGATAATTTAAAATCGAATAACTGAATATTTGACTTCAGCCTTTCATAGTTCAAAGAGCGAAATATCGGCACAACTCCATTTTGAATGTGCCATCTAAGAACTATTTGAGGTATAGACTTTCCATACTTATTTGCCAAGTTCTTCAATTTTGGAAGACGACACATTCTTTCATCCATTCTTGCCAAAGAAGTATAAGCCTGCACTCTTACTCGTTTTTCTTTACAATAGCTGAGTAATTCTTTTTGCGAAAATAAAGGATGCAATTCGATTTGATCAATCTGTGGAACAATCCCTGTAGTCTTTATTAAGCTATTAAGATGATGTACATGGCAATTTGCAACCCCTAAATTGACACAAAGTCCTTTCTCTTGAAAATTTATCATTTGTTTCCATGTATCAACATATTTATCAGGAACAGGCCAATGGAACATCAACAAATCTACATTGTCAACTCCAAGCCTATCCAAGCTTCTTTTGAAAACATCCTCTACATTTCCATCAAATTGTGCCTTATTGGGAATTCGTGTTGTCAATACAAACTCAGAGCGAGGAATACCGGATTCTTTTATTGCCTTATGTATTAAATCCTCTCTACCATAAGTGGCAGAATAATCAATAAAGCGATAACCTATTTCTATCGCAGAAAGTAAAGCATCATAATAATTTTTCTCTATCTTACGCAATTCTATCTTATCACGAATTCTACCAATTATACCAGAATGATATCTAAATCCACGTGTCATTATACCTGGTCCGAAACATAAAACAGGAACCTGATTCCCATTATTCAGCTTAAAATATTCCATACTATAATTTTTCAAACAGTTTCAGTTCTCCAAAGCAAACTAAATCCATAATTGGACATGCTTTCAGAAATCTAATTATATAACTACAACATTTTACTATCACATAAGAAGCAGATAACACCAAGGCTAATTGAACAACAATACTAGTAGACAATCCTTCATTTGAAATTTCACACAAGAATGTTCCGATAACAAAAAGCTTGAATGTAAAGAAGAAATGAAATATATATATCCCCATAGTCTCCTTACCTATCGCTTCCAAATATCGGCAATCAAACTTGCCCACCAATACATTTGCAACATTTAAAGCTAACATTATTGATACCATTGCTTTGAGATATGGAATATTTATATTATACACAACACCTCCAAAGACTAACAGCACACTTATCAATAATACATACTGGTTAACCAAAATCTTATCTGCAATACTTTTATACATCCGATATGCCCAACCAATAATAAAAAATACGCCTAACATTATGTGTTGAGTATCCAAAAGCATGTCTAACCAAACGTATCTCTTTATTATATGGCTTAATGCCCAAATTATTACTAAAAACAAAGTAATACAAATGGGGGGGTAAAGCGTCCTAACGGTGAAAACTTTGTTGCACCTGCATATATAGCAAATAGTAACAATGAGAATTCTACCAAGGAACGGAAATACCAATAGTTGTCCAACTTGCCTCCACGCCAACAATATAACAAAACTCCCATCGTAGTAAATGGTATCATATAAGTGACACAACGCTTTGCGATGTGCTTAAAGCTATATCGCTTTTGTGGATTCATAAAGACATAACCGGATAAAAAAATAAACAAAGGCATGTGGAAACTATATATAAAATTCCACAAAGCCATAGTGTTTGTTGGCAACAAGTCACTATTTGCAGAGAAATCCTTAAAGAACCACGCTATGACATGTCCCATCACAACCAAATAAATTGCTATACCTTTTAAAACATCAATTTTCTTATCTCTTTCCATCTTATGGCCTCCAATAAATATTTTCCGCTATCACCTTCGCCGGGTTACCTGAAGCGATGCAATGAGCAGGAATATTTGTTGTCACTACACTATTGGCTGAAATAATAGCACCCTCACCAATAGTTACTCCCTTCGTAATACTAACGTTTGAGCAGATCCATACATGGTCGCCAATTACTATCGGTGCCTTGTCTTTGTATCCCTTGATGATGACATGATGACCGCCATTGTTATCTCGTATCCAAACATCACGACCTATATGCACATCATCTCCCAATACTATCTTTTCTGAACAAACTATATTCAATCCAATATTGGTAGCACAACTACCTATTAGCAACTGTGCGCCCTTGAATACCTGCACATCACTATCATACTTAAAATAAGAATGACCTTTACCAAAACTCAGTTTGGCACCATCCTCTACCAAAAGTCGAAACTCCCCCTTACTGCCACGGGTTCGTTTCTGATTAAGACTTACCTGACCACCAATTTCTACATTTGCTGTCTTGGCAATATCTATGGCACAATGAGAAAGAACATAGAAAACCTTTCCTTCTGACAAATTGCTATGGATATTCTTTCTACAATAATTCCAATAGAAGATACGGAGCAACTGCATTGGGTTCTTCTTATTGTGATAAATGACACGAAGGATATTCTTTACCTTTCGCTTAGCAGAAATCTTATCATTACTCTCGTATGGGAAGAACTTAGCTGCACATTTATCAAATGGCATTTCATCAAGTGCCTTAAAGAATTCATCTCGATTGATATTGGCTGGATAAGGAAGCTTACCACCCATAATAGCAGTGCTATTACCTGGGACAATATCCTTCAAAGTAAACTCTTTAACAACTAACTTATCCTTAATTTTATCAAAGTATTCCAAACCTTTCTTGGAATTAATCATGATAAGGGAGGTTCCTAAGTTCTGTTCCAAAGAAGAATCAACCTGACCAATTCCCCAGAAATCACCAAGAGTGATATCACTCATACGTGGAATACCCTTGAACTTACATTCATAACAAGAAGGGCGCTCAAAGACATTGTCGTGGTATCCACGGCGATAATCATCCTCATGACCTTCGCCATAATATACCTGACCATTCTCGAATGTTATCTTTCTGGCAAGACTATGCCAACCGTGATCCTTGTTCTTGTCCTTAATAGATACAATCTTAGAACCATAGCGAGCTTCCAAAGACTCCTTATACTTTTCAAAGACCTTTGGAGAGTTCGTTGCACGACAAAGGAAATCTACAATGATAAGATTATCGTAATCCTTACGAAGGAAGCTTCGCAGAGCAGCCATCTGACAAGGTGAACCACAGGCTAAAACCTTTTCGCCAGCTATCAGCAACTGCTTAATCTGCTTATACAAACCTTCAGCATTACTCTGTACATACTTGGAACTACGAAGACGCTTCAAATCTTTCTTGTCATTAGATATGAAGTTGAATACCTTCAGGTCATCCGTATAGATGGCACCACTAACATATCCCTTCTGCTTATACATGGCTTGTGCAAGAAGAGTAAAGATACCACCAGATGTACTATCAAAGCGAATAACAATATCCTTGTTATAACCACCAAAAACTTTTGGCTCTGACAAATCATTATGCTTCAACTTGTCGATATTGATCATCGGACAAATTTTCTCGCAAAGATGACAATCAGTACACTTTTCCTTATCTACCTCTGGATACCAGAATCCTTCATGGTCGGTATGGAAAGTTATAGCTTGAGCATGACACACATCGCCACAAGCGTGACAACCGCAACAATCTTTTTTATTCTTTATATCAATCATTTTAATAAACCTCGTTGAATTTTTCCATTCTGAGTCTTTGGTATTTCATCTATCCATTCATAGTGAACAGGAAGTTTATAAGACTCTAGTTTACCGTTCAGTTGGTTTTTAATATCATCAAAAGTAATGCCACTATCTTTGTCTTTCACAATGAATGCCTTAACAACCTCGCCAAGAACACCTTCCTCATCTGACACGCCAATACAAGCGCAATCTGCTATACCAGAAATCTTGAATAACTGCTCTTCTACTTCTATAGGACTTACCTTTTTACCACCGACATTAATCAGTTCTTTCTTTCTGCTTATTAAATAAATATATCCTTCTTCTGTATTATATCCCCAATCACCAGTACGGAAATAATCACCAAAGAAAGATTCCTCAATTGGCAAGTCAAGATATCCATGAGTAACATGGTCACCCTTTACGCAGATTTCACCTTCTTGATTTACACCACATTCCTCTCCATTTTCATCCAGCACCTTGATATCAGTATTTGGTGAAGCTTTTCCTACAGAATCTAAATGTGCCTTATCCTGATGAAATTCCATAAAAGCAGAACGAGAAGCTTCAGTCAAGCCATAGTGCATACATACTCTAGTATGAGGAAGCAGATCGGCAAGTTCCTGCTTCTCATCCTTAGAGAAGAAAGCACTTCCCATTTCTATATATCGAAGCTGATCCTTGAATACACCCAGTTTATCGCCTGTAAGTTTTTTGAGGTATCGCCAACTGGCAGGAACCATTGTGAAACCGGTAACATGTTCCTCCTCCATCGTGCGATATATCTTCTTTACATTGGCAAAGCTACCGAGCAGAATCAACGTCGCTCCCTTAGAAAGACAACATCTTACTCTACCCAAGCCAAAGGAATGGCTGACTGGAAGAGCTAGAAGTTCGACATCTTCCTGTAAATTACCAATAAACTCATTGATATTTCTTGCTGCAGCAGCCTCATTGTCATAAGTCAAAGGCACCCCTTTAGGCTTACCAGTAGTACCTGTTGTAAAAAGGATGTCTGCTACTTCATTTCCATCAGGAAACAAAGGTGTAGAGAAATCAGCAGATAACTCTGCAAAGTCTTTCAAACTAGCCTTAGCAACCTCCTGCTCACTCTCATCAAAACCAACCAGAAGATTAGCATGCGTTTGCTTTACAATATAATCCAATCTAGTAGGATTCGTAGCAGCATCAATAGGAACTACCTTTAATCCAGCTAAGTGTGCACCAAAATATGCATACACAAACTCTATCTGCTTACCAGCTGCCAGGATAACAACATTTCCTTCGTTTTGTGATAATTGGGATTTGAAATAATCTCTTGCTCCCAATATGCGTTGACATAACTGAAGATATGTTGCAGATTTCTTTCCACTCTTTACAGCTACCTTATCGGGCTGCACGGCCGCCCAGTGCCATATTTGTCTTTCGATACTTTCTAACATATAAATTATTCTATGTGTTATATATTTCTATTGTATCGTCTCTCTTATGTTCTATATTATTCTGTCAAATCCTCAATGAGACTAACAATATCAGACACATCTTCCAAGTCCATAATCATATCAGATGTAATCTTCACATTAAATTCCTTCTCCAATTGAGAGATGATTTCTACATTATGAAGAGAATCCCACTCATCTGGCTCACCAATTTCGGTATCCATATCGATTTCTGTTGTTGGTACATTAAGTACACGAGCAATCAATTCTATTACTTTTTCTTCCATTGTTTTATTTTTTATCTATTATAAAATGTTTTTGTATTTATGTTTTAATAGTCTTTATCCCCATCTTTCATGCGAGTAAAACATCTACTCGATTTACTAAATGAAATATCAACGACATGCATTTCTTATTTTAGAGAATTGCTCTTCAGCTCTTTACTGATTACCTTCCCCATTGATTTCTCAATATCAAAGAAGGTCATGGGGTCGTTGTAATCTATCTCAGAAATGACATTATCCATATCATTCACGGCATAACCGATCCATTCTATAGAGACTTCAAGGTCTTTCATATTGATTCGAGAATAAGTTTCCTCGAAACGGTCGAGAAAGAAGGATACCACATTAGGATTCTTCTTTATGTACTGATGAAAGGTCTTGCAGACTTTGGCTTGCCCTTTATAGTTGAGACGACGAATATCTTCAAACATCGGCATAGCACAGGAATAGGACTTTACAGAAGAAACCTTCTTTCCCATCTTCTTGCGAATCTCCTTTGCTTCAGGTATCGTATCGTCGTAAATGTCTTGAAACTCTTCTGGGAGCATCGAGAGAATTCGCTCTAAAACTTCTTTATCTGCCATAAGATTTTATTTGTATAAATCTACATTGATATCAAATGGTGAATCGAAGTCCTTCAACATCGCATGCTTCGTATCTTTCTCAGAAAGATTGGCATGTTCTGTTGGGATTTTCCAATCGATACCGAGGGTATCATCGAGGATACTGATACCACCATCTGCCTCTGGATGATAGAAGTTGTCACACTTGTACTGGAAGACTGCTGTTTCTGAAAGGACAGCGAATCCATGGGCAAAGCCCTTTGGAATGAAGAACTGGACATGATTATCTTCTGTCAGCTCTACAGCCACATGCTTGCCGTAAGTAGGGGAGCCTTTGCGAATATCTACTGCTACATCGAGTACTCTACCTTTTACGCAGCGTACTAGCTTGCTCTGGGTATAAGGAGGACGCTGGAAGTGCAAGCCTCGCATCACGCCATAGCTGCTCATACTCTCGTTGTCTTGGCAGAAGTGAACACTGTGTCCCAGGATAGGGGTAACTTTCTCTTCAAACTCTCGCTCGCTGAAGCTCTCGAAGAAATATCCACGAGCATCACGGAAGAGGCGTGGCTCTATAATGAGGACGCCTTCAATATCTGTTTTAATTATATTCATCGTTTTTAATATTCTAAATTCTTTTTCAATGTTTGATCTTTCTCTTTAAGTATAGAAAGGAGATACTTGCCATAGTCATTCTTCAACATTGGCTGAGCATTCTCTCTCAATTGTTCTGCGGTAATCCATCCCTGGCGGTAAGCGATTCCTTCCAGACAAGCTACTTTCAAGCCCTGGCGCTTCTCCAGGACCTCAATAAATGTGGATGCTTCAGAAAGAGAATCATGGGTTCCAGTATCAAGCCAGGCAAATCCTCTTGCCATGGTCTGTACCTTCAGCTGCTTATCCTTCAGGAACTCCTGGTTTACGGTGGTGATTTCCAACTCACCACGAGCGGATGACTTGATATGCTTAGCTACATCTACCACCTTGTTAGGATAGAAGTATAAACCTACCACAGCATAGTTGCTCTTAGGATCTTCAGGCTTCTCTTCGATGCTCAGGCAATTGCCTTGCTCATCAAACTCGGCTACACCATATCGTTCCGGATCACTTACACGATAGCCAAAAACGGTAGCCTTGTTATTCTGTTCAGCATCTACAACTGCTTGATGCAGCATCTGATTTAATCCTGCACCATAGAAGATATTATCGCCTAATACGAGGCAAGCGGAATCATTACCAATGAATTTCTCACCGATAATGAAAGCTTGGGCTAAGCCATCTGGTGATGGCTGTTCTGCATACTCAAACTTCACACCAAACTGGCTTCCATCGCCTAAGAGGTGTTTGAAACCAGGCAAATCAAATGGTGTTGAAATAATGAGTATCTCACGTATACCTGCCAACATCAATACTGATATTGGATAATATATCATCGGTTTGTCGAAGATTGGTATCAGCTGCTTGCTGATACCCTTGGTGATAGGATACAAGCGAGTACCGCTTCCACCTGCTAATACGATTCCTTTCATGATTCCTTCACTATTCGTTTATTATTATCTGATGTTTGAGACGTATGTTTTAAATAAATAGAGTTCTACCATCATGTTTCTCTACCCAATGTCTTTCATTTTTGAATCCAAGACCTTTTCGATACTGTTCGTCAAAAATAGAAGCCAAATCAGTACTACAAGCAACAAGATTATCTCCTTGACAAATATCAGAAGTTATCTCACCAGTAAGGTATCCTCCACAAATTTGAAGTTCATCAGAGCATAATACATGTCCATGTAAATATTCTCTATCGATTAGAAAATCTATAAAGAACTGAGGCTTTTTGTTCATAGCCTTAAGAGTTCGTAGGAAGACATCTAAATCATCATATTTAATGGCCCAAGGATAACTTCCTCCTTCTTGCAACTCTAACAAAGAATTCAAATCTGCTTGTATTTGACCAAAAGACTTTTGAGTTACAATAATAGAAAAATCTCCATCTTTGTACTTGGTTGTGTCTATTGTGTCAATTATGTTTCCATGTTCATCTTTAATAACCAAAGGAACCTGCTGATAAAACTTTTCTGCAACTCGCCATGTTTGCTTATAAGCATAACCTATGCTACGATTGAAA